>Ga0208279_1000055_pt1 | contig 105705 bp, 93 predicted proteins | sample AntAceMetag02UKM_FD_184766 | JGI IMG/M metagenome (GOLD analysis project Ga0208279, IMG submission 184766) | Saline lake microbial communities from Ace Lake, Antarctica - Antarctic Ace Lake Metagenome 02UKM (SPAdes) (version 2) | ecosystem: Environmental > Aquatic > Non-marine Saline and... | reverse complement strand
GGGAGCGATAATGTTGATTAATTCTGATAGTGTTTGCATGAGCCCTCCGTGCTTACCTTGATTAGTAAACGATTAATTTATGGCTTGCACACACCACACGGTCTATAACCTGCAACTATAGCTTCATCATTGTTTTTAAAAACCGCCGTGCAGTTTGAACAGTTATAATACTTGCAAGTTGGAGAATGTAATACCCTGCTGTTTGTATTGCCGTGAAAAGGGCCGGTAACAGCCTGATGCCCCTTTGAGCCGCCACGCCTGAAGTCCCTTGGTGCTACAGGGTTCGGATGCGACCAAAGCCCCTTCTTGTTCGCTTGCGCCTGTTTCTGCAATAGATCCCACTGAGCACAAAAAGGCTTTTTGCAGTATTGATTATATACCCAGGCATATCCTGCCCTGACAAGTTCTTCATTCAGGCTTTGGCCGTTAATACTCACCATGCCTACAGTTCTACCGTAGCGGTCTATGTCAATGGCCTCAACATCAACAACCTTGCCGAAAACCATATCGGATGTGAACTGCTTGGCCTTCTGCCCGAAGTCTTGAGCCTTTTCCGGGCAGTCTATGCCGTAGAGCCTGATCTTGTGCTGGGTCTTATCAGCGCTTAAAACCGTTATAGTATCGCCGTCTGAGACACCGACTACTTTGCCATCAAGGGCAAGGGCTGATGTGCTGAATATAAGCAGGATGCCAATGATCAGAAAACATATCAACTTCATGAAAAGTCCTTATGAAGTACGCTTGGGCGAATGAAGCACCCTGAAATAATGATCTCACTCCCCGATAATGGTCCAGCCAGAGCCGTACGGGTTCTTCGGACTGTCGCTGCGATATGGACTGCCGGAGCGGCTGTAAGGATTTGAAGATGAATCCTCGCCATATGGATTGGCGCTGTAATGGCCGAGATTTTCCTGTGCCTGCACCATGAGGCATAACATAAAAACGAGGGCACTTGCTTCACAAAACATTTTCATGGCAGTCTCCTTTTTTATCACACTTGATCATCGACCGACTTCATCACTCCAGAACTGACATCAAATATCCGTTCCCAGAGCTTGCGTATGGTTGCGGACAGGATGCTCGCACCCTCAATGTGGGCGGATTTAGTATAATATTCGAGTGCCTCGTAGAGCTGTTCAGCTACTAAATAACCCTCTGAAATTTTATATTCAGGCTTATTGCGTATCGCATCTATAAGGCGGGACAGTTCATATTTTGCATCCCCTGTACAATTAATAAGCGCTGCTTCAACTATATAGGATAAATGCTCAATCACCCGGAGTGTGTTTGTATGGGTCTCACAACATTGCTGCCGGTTGCACTCCGGTACTTTTTCCGGGGCTGTGTCTTCGCTTTCTTCGTACAGGTTATTATCTACATCATTGTCGCCTTGATCCCCCAGGTCATCATCCTCAGCCTCATCATCCAGATCATCATATTTGTCGACGTAGATATCACCATCCAACTGCAGGTTCTTTTTTTGAACCCATGCTTCAATGACTTCTTTCAGCTCACTAATACGCGGGGCGGGAACCGGAACCCCTTTCGGGTCTGACAGGATGAAACCTACCTGCCATTTAAAAATATATTTGGCCCCAGGTGTATTGGCCCCGTTTTTTTTATTCTCCAGTATCTTTTCAAGCTCATCAATCATGGACTCTATTGTTGGGAAGGCACAATAGCCATTTTTCCATAACTGCATTGCCATTTGTTCCGGTGTCAATTCAGGTTTATCAACAAAGATTCCTTCAATATTATGTTTTTCATACTCTTCCTGCAGGCGCGTCATTCGCAGGCGTTGATCTTCCGTATAGGATGAGCGTATGTCTTTCTGTCTGAAAAAATCATGGTGCATTGCGATGATCAATGGCCGAAATTTTTTAATTTTGTCATCAATTCTTTGTTGGGTCTGCTCGTCGGGCGGATCTCCGAGAACCCTAACAAAAACCAGTTCACCGTCTTCCGTAAATCCCATCCTGCCTGTACTGAGCATACCCAGGAACAGTCTAAAAAAATCAAATATTTTCTCGTCACTGTCAACTAAGTTGGCAACGGATGGATCGCTGAGCGCCCCTTGAAAATCACTGAGAATACGCTCTATCCCGTACGCCATCTGGTCCTTGTCCAAGCCGATGAATTGCTCGAAATATTCCTGATCAATGCTTGTCATGTTTTCGGAGTTCCGGTCGCATGCGATTTCAGCCAACTCCATGAATCTCGCAGGGTCTTGAATAGCCAGCAGCTTAAAAATCTCGGCGGGGCTTTTGCGATTTTGTGTCATATGTTGCCTTAACCTTGTCTATCTTTCCTGCCGATCACATCGGGACTGGATGGCATACAGTGACCGGGCAGTCGATGCCGTAGAGCCTGATCTTATGCTGTACCTTGTTTGGAGTCAGAACAGTTATCGTATCACCGTCTGCTATGCCAACGCATTTTCCCTGGAAGTCAAAGCAGGGGGTTGCAAGTAGAAGGAATAACAATATCTGTATAGTAATTTTCAGCTTCATAGTCTGTGTTTGAGAGTGTCCAAGCAATCTACAAAACGGCAGCATAAAAGTCAAAAGCTATTAACTGGGGAAGGAACCGACAACTCCTGCGACTATACCTTAGTACAGACACCTTACAGGAGGCTATCATGCACGAAGTCATGGACTGGATTGATAAGGAAGTTGAGCGGTTAGATTTGATCATTGAGGGCAAGGCCGTTGATAAGCTGCCAGAGGTGATACCAGTTTTGTTGAAAGATGCTTTGCGAGACTATGTATAGCCACACTCTGACAATACTTTGCATGCCAAAAATAAGTCTTATTAAGTTTGACCGGCAATTTTAAACATGTTATTCAAAACCATACCCCCGAAAATATTTTGTGTCCGGGCTTACGAAAAAATGTTCGCCGGGCAAATACTATTCATAGAATGAATTTTGCATATCGAATTACAGGGAGATGAAATGGAGAAAAAATTGACAAAAATTGTTGGCCTAAAAAAAGATGACTTCGATGAGTTTATCTTAAACGGAGACATAAAACTCAGGGGAGCTCGTTTGATTCCATTTTTCAAACCTGGGGATGAAATGGCTTTGACATCCGTAATATTATCTTCAATAAGACTAATAAAAGAGTTTAGACAAAAAATATTCTCTGACTGTAAGTTAGTCGGTGGGGGGCAGATATATGTTTTCACAGAAGTGTCTTTTTCTCAGTTGCCAGAATCCAGAGTGGATGGCCTATTGCTAATTGTTAAAAGCGGAACAATTAAAGATGCAGCAATATTTGAGATGAAGAATGGCAATGCTTTACTTGAGAAAGAACAACTTGAACGTTATCAGGAAGTTGCAAAAACGTTTTCAATTCCAAAGTTAATAACTATTTCAAATCAATTTGTTTCTGAACCAACCCAATGCCCTGTAGGTGTTAAGGCTATCAAGAATCTTGATATGTTTCATTTCTCCTGGTCTTATCTTTTAACAATAGCTCATGTGTTGTTGTTTAAAAACGACACAAATATTGCCGATGAGGATCAGGTCGAAATAATGAAGGAGGTTGTAAACTATTTAAAATATGACAAATCAGGAGTTTTTGGGTTCAACCGAATGAAAGCGGGCTGGAGTGAAACAATTGAAAAAATTAATGCAGGTGCTAACTTGAAAAATACAGACCCTTATGTATGTGATGCTGTTTCGAGTTGGCAACAGGAAGAAAAAGATATGGCATTAATTTTAAGCCGCCGTCTTGGAACATTTGTTGAATCTGGTGAGTCAAAGTATAAAAATAATTTAAAGGCAAGACTGGAAGATGACAAACAATCCTTAATCAACAATAAACAGCTCGTATCAACATTGCATGTCCGGGGTGCGGTTTCTGATATAAAAGTTATGGGCCTATTAGAAAAAAGAACAGTTGAAATGTTTGTTACCCTCAAAGCACCGCAGGGTAAAACATTGAGGGGGCAGTTGGGTTGGATCAAAAAGCAGATTGAAACTTGCAGAAAGAAAAATGAATCAACTTTTGAAAGGCTAAAAAAAGGAATCTTAATTGAGACCAAAATAAAAAATAGCCCAAAAGCTGAACGCATAGGTGTTTTGAATTTTGATGAATTATATGATGTGCTTAAAAGCAAAGAGATTAAAGAGTTTAGATTTGTTCTCATAAATGATTTTGGCAAAGAATTTGGATCACCAAAAAAGTTCGTCGCGCGAATAGAACAAATGCTGGTAGATTTTTACAGTGGCATTATTCAATATCTATATAAGTGGGAGCCTTCAGCACCTAAAATGAATCAGCAAGTCGAAACTGAAGAACCGACTATTATTGAGAAACAACCACAAGAAATTGTTGAAGCTAATGAGGGGATACATGATGGCAATCAGGAAACACCATGCTGATTTCCATTGTTTAAAGTTTTAAAAATTGGCATGGTGTACTCAGATTTCCACAAAACTAATCCCTTTTATAGAGCCCTAATAATATGGAGGCTGGAGTTATATACCCAAAAGGGTATCTGACTTTTCTGGTGTTTAGTCTATGTTGTGGCAGGAGTAACATGAATAAAGAATGGATAAACAAAATACAAGAATACTTCTTTCCTTCGAACGCTTCATCATTGAACATTGATGCTGCCATGAAGTTGCTATATGAAAACCTGCCCAGAAAATTGTTTAAATACCGTAAAATCAATAATTTCTCAAAAAATAACCTACAAGAAGACACTGTGCGACTTTCATGCGCAAATGAATTTAACGATCCCTATGATTCTGCTATTTCCTTTGACTTGTTATCAACCTTCTCCGACAAAAAAAGTGGCAATATATTTGATTCTTTGATTGCTTGTGCAGACAGAGTATTAAAAAAAGCAAAACTTGCTCCCTCAATGAGAGATAATTTTCAAAATGCTTGGAAGACCGCAATTGGCAACGAAGAAGTCCGAATGATCAAACATTTAAGTAGCAGCATGCAAAGCGGATTAAAAATTTGTTCCTTTAGTGAAAGAATAGATTCTCTTTTGATGTGGTCCCACTACTCGAAGGATCATACGGGATTCGCAATAGAATATGATTTTGGAGCACTCCCCCCCTCGGACATACGCACACGTATTTTATGGCCGGTTATCTATGATGAAGCGTTGTTTGACGCAACAAAATTTATAAACCCCGCTATAAAACACAAGCACAAACTGAATCCATTTTGGGGAATCTTTGCGTCTATGCATAAGGCGAAGGATTGGCAATATGAAAAAGAATGGAGGCTTATCTTGGCAGACGGTCCCAATGAGCCACCGTACAACTATAAAGTACCAACTCCAAAAGCGATTTATTTGGGTTCTAAAATTAGCGATGACGACAAAGAGGCTTTGGTCCAGATCGCGACCCAAAAAGGTATTAACATATTCAAAATGAAATTAGCACATAATCAGTTTAAGATGGAACCCGAACCTGTGCTATAGATCACTCAGCAAAGAACAAAAAATATCGCCCCTCTTTTTCGCTTGTGAGTTTTACGTTATGTAGAAATAAGAGAATAAAATGAGCACAAAAGAAGAACGTGTAAAAAAAGTTCGAGAAATAACCATGAACGCTGTGCGCTTGTCCCACATGGCTATGCACGGAGGAAGAGTCGTTATTGCTCCCGAAATATTGTGGCACTATACAAATGCAGATGCACTTGAGGCAATCTTAGAAACAAAAAAAATCTACTCAACTCAATTTAAACATCTTAATGACACGTCAGAGATTAAACTGTTTTCTCACATTGCCATAGAGATAGCTTCGCAAAAAGTAAAAGAGCTTCCAAAAATAGATGATACTGTTTCAGTTAAAACACCAGAACAGTTTAAAACTACATTGTGGCATATAATTAATGGTGTAGCAGAAAACCTGGTTTGTGATGCCACATACATTGCATGCTTTTCCGAAATAGGTGATCTTCTGGGCCAGTGGCGAGAATATGCTGATAATTGCAAAGGATATGCAGTTGGATTATCTACTGAATGGTTAAAAGACCAATCAGCTAACGAAGCTTCTTTTCGGCTATTAAAAGTAATCTATCATCCAAACCAACAAAGAGCTTTTATTTCGAGGTTTTTAGATTTAACTATAGATGGATTTTCTATTATTCTTTCTGAAGCTGGAGAAAGCGATCAGGATGACACCTTAGATCTGATGATAGCTTTTTTAAAAAAATTGTTCGCAGAATTATCGCCAATAGTTAAACATCCTGGATATGCAGATGAAAGAGAGTGGAGATTGTATTCTTTTGGTAATCATATGGAAGAACACTCTTATAACGATAGGCTCCGCCGGTTTGAAAAGATCAATCTCAATGATGCGAAAAGAGGTCATCCCTTCCGTGAAATTAAAATTGGCCCAGGGAATAATATAAAAAACCAAGAAAGCGAACTTGGCCTGATCTTAGATGAAATCGGATTAAAAAATGATATAAAGATTAGCCGTTCTATTATACCGGTAAGACCTGCATAGCAACATCTTCCACCAAACTGCCCCTCCTTACTTTGATTCCTTAAACCGTTTGATCTTCATGACTGCTACTGAACCACAATGCCCGGGGATTTTGAGTCCGGCAAGAAGCAGGGTGTTTTTATAAGGCATAGCCAAAAAAGGCTGGACTATAGCTGGACTGAAAGCTTGAAAACAAAAAGCACCTACAGCTTTAAAACTGTAAGTGCTTGATTTTACTGGTGCCGGCGATGGGAGTTGAACCCGCGTGCTGAGCAGGAAGCTATCATCGAAAGAGTGGACAGGTTCATGGTTATGATCTATGAGTTGGGAAAGCAGGTATCCGAGCGGAAAGATCAGGCTAAGATGCCGATGCAGTCAGTGCTTCGCGAAGGGTTTAAAAATTCATAAAGATTATGTTGATAGTTCGCTTAACCCGATTCTTATTTCGCTGAGCAAACCGTCTGCAAATAATTTACCTGTAAATATCCACGTAAGCCATTCATCAATTATTACCATTGCGTCGTCACTTAGACGGTAGTCAGTCACTTCAATCGAATCATGATGCTGACCTATGGGTTGTATATGGTCCATGCGCAGTATGGATTCATCTTTTCCCGTTAAAGGCAGCATGTCCCACATAAATTGAGGATATTCCCCGCTTTTTATGCGTTCAACAAAGTCAAGGTTAAACCCTGAACTCGTGCCGTCCTCATCAGCACCGTAATAAGGAGCAACTAATATTGTGGGTGCAGTTTGCCAGGCAGGTTTTCCGATTATCAATTTGCGGGGAACGACGTCGCCACCTTCTGAGAGAATCACGGCAGGGCGTCTTTTTGCACGGTAGACGGTGCGAACTTCTCCCGGATAATCCGGTAGGGCCGCAACAGGGAGCGAAGAAGGCCTGCGACGCTGCTTTACTCGCAATGGTTCTATTATTACTTCAGCGCTTTTGTGGTCTGTGGGGTTGCCCCTGCCAACAGCTGTAATGGTGTTTGGGATTTGATCTACATGGGGAAGGAAGGCACGGACCAGTCTGCCACGGCAGTAAGTCTTTGCTGGGTCTTCAGTCCACCAGCTACCAGCAATAGACTGGATGCAGTCATCAGGAAATTTCGGGATCATAGCGGCTTTGTGACTTCCAGATATTGTCAGAAAAATAGGCGCGATTTTCTTCTGCCGCAATTGGTGTGCCTGCAAGCAGATCAAGCACTTTTTGTCCTTTATAGAAAACTTCATCGTAGCGTGGTGCTGGTTGAGGGGCGACAAGTTTTCTACTTGTTCGTAAGTCCTTAAGCTTTCCCTGGATTTTTACTTTTAGTTGCTGCACTTTTTCTCTTTGGCGCTTTTGCTGTTTTTTGGTGGGCTGAGCCGGGGTGTCTTCCTCTATGTAGGGCTCAGCCGGCGGGGCTGCAATAATCATACTGGTAAAATCAAGCAGCTCGCCAGGGGCGGCACTCAGCATAGGCTTTGTTGTGTAGACATAATGAAGCAAACCGCTTGTATCAGAGCCGAATTTTTTTATGGCCCGTTTAACATCAGATATAACAACTGACGGTAGTTCTTTTATGATGTTATCAACAAGCGCATCATCACAAAGCTTGTACCGTATAAAGTCATCTTCATATTTAGAACTACTAAGTATTTTTTTTGCTGCGCCTGCTGACAGCACGGTGGGCTCAATCATCTCGCAGGCTTCGTATGACCAGGGCCCAAAGTTATGAAATTTCCAGGGGATTTCGGTAAATGTCTTGCCATTGTTGCGCTCAGCATATGCTATGTCGGCAAGATATATATATTTAAGGACATGTATGGGGCCGAGCTCCTGAAAGCCAAAGTCTTCCTGTTGCCCGGCTATGCCAAGGATGTATTGAATAATTTTCTGGACATTCGAAGTTTTCATAAGGGGATTATCGGGTTGCTCGTTGGTTTAGCTATATAAAATAATTACATATTTTCAGGTAGAAGTAAATAAAAGCGTTGTGTGGTATTTTCAATTTTGGAGGATCTGGGGGACGGTCCAAATGGAGCTAACTTGATTTCGCAGGCAGCAGTTGTGGTAATATTGGAAAAACATAAGTGATGTGTGTAGAGAAACTTTATACACGGCTGGTTTAGTCTTAAGACATCAGCCGTGTAAGTGGATTTATCGGGGGAAATATATGCAGCGTATTTTTTGCCAATCAAGGGGATATGAAATTAATAACCTTGCTTGCGTGCCAGGGGATAAAGCATGCAATGGTTGTCAGCATAATCATGCAAGGCCTCCCTTAAAAGAAATCGCAGCCGAAGCCATTAAATTTTTTGGCCCCGATGCGGACTTGTTTTTTTCTCTTTGCGGCTCGTTAAAGCAAAAACAGCAGGAGTGTCTTGAAGCAATTAAGGATGTACCTGAAGACCCCATTGCCGATCATCCAGAAGAAGTAATAGCCCTTGCAAGGAAAGTGAATGCTCTGGAGAAGGTTCAAGAGAGATTATTAAAATTAATTTCGTGGCGCACATATCTAAACGCGGTGGACGAAGTTCGTCATAAAAGAATGTCGCTTGATGAAAAACTTCTAAAGGTTGCCCGGCCATACTATGAATACATTTCTATGGAGGGGTTTTTTGTTGAAGATGCTGAATTTATAGAAGAAACCGTAGACCTTAAATACGATCTTGATAGGAGTCGATTGAATTACGATACAAAAAAATACTGGATAGAGGATAAGCGGCCTATGTTAAATGCCGCGTCACGCATAACAACTCATGATTTTGAATGCTTTGAAAACAGATCTTACACTTTACATAATCTGTATATGTATGGAAAAAACAAACATGCAGAAGAAATAGAGAGAGAAAAGAGGTATCTGACCGAATTTTATCGCAGAAATGTGAAATCAAAACAGTGGTTAAATGGGTTAACGCGTGAAAAAATTGCCAGCAAAGATTTTCTGACTCAGATATTGGTCGTCTACACCATTAAGCGGGCTACTAACGGTGATCGGGATGCTTCACGTAAGCTTTTTGACCTTTATAAAAGCACTGCAGGTGCCTACGCTAAAAAGTGGGCCTTCAACGGAGGTCTTCCGGTTGATGAGGTGAAACAAGAGACTCTTGCAGAACTCTATCGGTGGCTATCTGGCCTTTCTCCTAAAAAGATATTAGAGGCAATATTCAAAGGTAAAGAGCTTCATTCTCTTCCCAAGTGGGTAAAGAAGCTTTTTCTTTACCATCTTACTGAACATATTCCTGCTTTACTTAAAATAGCCATTGCTACAGGTAGTCATTCTCTTTTTATCTATTGTTTAGATCCGAGCAGCATAGTTACTCCTGGCACCAAGTGGCGAGGGATATATAATAAAGCCCATACCCGTATTGTTTCATTAAGAAAACAGCCTATTCGCCTCTGCAACAAAACATTCATCCCACAAAAACAGAATAATCTGACCGTATGGCTCTTCGGAACAAAGAAGAACCGATTTCAAGGCAAGTTTTTTCAACTGCTCTCTGATATTTCCAAACGATATGAGAGAGAAAAACAGAAAAAGCTTATGCCTTTTGACGAACCTGTAGATAAAAAGCTTGGGCGGCAGGATGGTTTTGGAAACCCTGCTTTGATGGAAATGCCATTACAGCTTTCAATAAAACATGAGAGGGGCCAAATTATAAAAATTTTGAAAAACAAGTTCGGCGTTTCCGATCGAGATGCAAAAATATTTGTAGATTGTCTGCAAAAAAAGAAACGAAAAGAGCTGGCCCAAAAATATGCCTTATCAGTGAAACGTATTTATACTATTTTTACTAATATTAAAAATACAGTATCCGGACCTGAGCAATAAATTTTTAGTTTTTACGGTATGTTAGCGCTGTTTTGTTTAAAAGATAGTACTCCCCATCCTTTGTCCATCCCCCGAATAACCATCTTAACGAAAAGTAACAATTTTTTGCATTCTCACTGAAAAAATTCAGCGGGTGAGTTCCGATTTTGCATGCCCAAAACCATATATATTGCCGAGATTAGGAGTGAAAAAACAATTTTTCGGGAGATGAGCCATGCGTATGAATACAGCATTAAAGGTAAAGATTTTGGAGAGCTTTAACTCACAGGCAGATTTGGCTTTGCAGGTAGGTATTTCGGAGTCAAGGCTTTCACGGTTAATCTGGCGCAGGTCAAAGCCGTCAGATGAAGAGGTTTCAAAGATTTGCCAAACGCTACAATGCTCCTCGGCTGATCTGGGGTTTCTCCATTATACAGAGCAGAAATAATGACAGGATAAGTAGGCTTATCTCTCGTTAAGACACAGGTGGATCATGGCAGACGATCAGAAAGAAAACTTTACAGCCATTCCAAATGAAATATTGGAAGCATTAGCTCGTGTCAGATTAAGCCCATATCAGCGTTGTGTGTTAGATGTGATATTGCGTAAAACTTACGGCTGGCACAAGGAGTCAGATGCAATCGCCCGCAGCCAGTTCTCTAAATTAACAGGGATTGCAGAACGTAACATTCCCCGCACTATAGATGCACTCGAAGCAAAAAACATAATTAAAGTTGCGAGGCAAAAAAAAAATACACTTATTGTGTCAATTCAAAAAGACCTTGAGAAATGGCTACTTGTATCTCCACAGATACAAGAAAGAACAAAACAGCTTGTATCTCATCAGAGCCCCGCTTGTATCTCTACAGATACAAAAACTTGTATCCCTGCAGATACACACAAAAGAAAAAAAGAAAATAACAAAAGAAAGCAGGAATTTTACGATAGGGAAACTTTGAAACAGTTTCTTTGTGGGAAATACACTTCTTTAAACGATTTGATTTTTGAATTCATAGACCGGGTTCGTAAGGCAGATAAGCTCAAAAGCATTACGAAGACGGGAGCTATCAGAATAGTCGAATCCTTAAAAGCCATTACCGATAAATACGGCGTTAATTGTATGAATACTGGCATACAGGCGGTGTTTAAAAAAACAGAACGTGAAGGGTTCGATTTTAATAAAGGGTTTGATCCAACTGCATATGTCCGAACTGTTGCCGAGGCTGAATATAACAAAAAACAGCAACAACAGATTAAGACAAGGCACGAGGAGCAAAAAAAGGCAATAGATCCAGAGATGGCTAAAAAAATGATAGCCAACATACAGCAGCGATTAACCCAGCAAAATGGATAGATAATGTGCATTTTCATTTATTAGAATGATCATTTTTGAAAGGCTAAAAACATGAATAAGAAAGTGAAAGCTAACAAAAACCAACAATTGAAAAATGACAGAAATCAAAAAAAATCATCCGTGCAGGAGGAACCGAGGTTAAGACCATTGCCTAACAGAGCACAAAAAAAGGAGCCTCTTGCATTTACATGCTCTAACGGACCGGTCGGAGAAGATGGCGTCAAGTCCCTGAGTATAGACATTCATCCCGGTAAGAAAGAATTAGCCTTAAAACAAATATTAGAAGCATTCGGCGTTGAGTCCCAAGAGTTATCCTTTATAGTTTTAAATCAAATTTTAAATGCCTTAGATGTTTTTGAAAAGGATCATGGAGAAGAAAGCCAGAATATCTTGGCAATGATGCACGAGTTTAGACCACAGGACGCGATAGAGGGGCTTTTAATGAGTCAGATGCTTACTTGTCATAACACGGCTATGTCCTGTTTGAAGCGTTCAAGCATTCCAGGTCAGTATTTAGATGCGAAGGTCTCATACATGAAAACGGCCGCCCGTTTTATGCGGTTGTTCACCGAGCAGGTGGGAGCCCTGAATAAGTATCGCGGCAAGGGTGAGCAGAAGATGACAGTTGAGCACGTTCACGTCAACGCAGGTGGACAGGCAGTTATTGGCAATGTCTCCAGCCCGGGGGGTGGGGGTAAAACAAAAAATGAGTGACCAACCCCATGCAAGGCTTCGTTGTGGTGCAAAGATTCGGCAGGGTAATCCCTGTGCGAACTTGCCTATGAAGAATGGGCGTTGCCGTATGCACGGTGGTATGTCTACCGGTCCCAAAACGCTGGAAGGTAAAGAACGCAGTCGCAGGTCTAACTGGAAGCATGGTCGTTATTCGCAGGAGGCCAATGAAGAGCGTCGTATGCTACGGCAACTTATGCAAGAGCTATCAGGTGCGCTAAAGGAAATTTAGGCAAACTATAACGGCTAATTGTTATGAAACCGTCAAGAACCACAGATGATCGCTATATGGATGTTAAGTCGCTCAGCAGCTACAGCGGTCTTTCTGTGCGTACGTTACGGGACTATCTTGGCGATTCCGAACAGTCGATCCCGCATTTTCGCATGAAACGAAAGGTGTTGGTTCTCAAAAGCGAATTTGACGGCTGGATGGAAAACTTTCGTGACACCGGCCAGGAGCTTGATGCCCTGGCAGAGGAGCTTCTCAGTGATCTGTAAGCTGCCCATAATCTGGTTGCAATCTCCAACTCCTGCGTGGCAGAATAGAGCCTGCTATAGGTACGCGTTTTTGCTTCACGCCATGAGAAAGGAGTTTATGTTATGGGCGTGAATGTACGCGAACGACCAAAAGGTTCAGGCGTTTACTGGGTGTTCATTAATCATAGAGGTAAACGCAAAGCAAAAAAGGTTGGAACCAAACGAGATGCTGAAGTTCTGTCAACAACAATTCGGCGAGAGCTCTGCAAGGCCAGTTTTAATCTGAGCAATCATGTGGAGTCACAGGTACCGCTTTTTAGAGACTACGCACAAAATTGGCTTGCAGGTTACGTTCAGCATAACTGCAAATATTCTACGCAGATTAGCTACTGCGGACATCTGAAGAATTACCTGCTACCGGCTTTTGGCCACAAGCGGCTGAATGAAATAAGCAGGAAGGATGTTAAGAAATTTTTGTACACACGGCTTGATTCCGATCTTAGAAGCGCAACTGTTAAGCGACTCAAATCAACACTAAGCAGTATTTTGACAAACGCCTGTGATGATGAACTCATCACAATTAACGCAGCCGCAAATCTGGGTCGTTTCTTCAGGTGCCGCAATGATGCACACACAATCAACCCGCTTACTGAGCAAGAAATCATTGTGATGCTAAAAACCGCACGTGAATATTTTGCTGATTGCTACCCAGTCTTACTACTTGCGGTGAGCACCGGTATGCGCTTGGGTGAAATCGTTGCCCTTGAGCCAGGCGATATCGACTTCGAAGACATGTTTATTGAAGTTCGAAGATCTCTTGTACTTGGCAGAATGGAGACTCCCAAGAACGGCAAAACCAGGAGAGTTGACTTGTCCAGTGTGCTGGCGAATGTATTGAAGACCCATATCGCGCAGACCAAGGCAAAGACTTTGCAAAAAGGCTGGCGAAAGGTGCCCCCTACCCTATTTTACAACCATAACGGAGGGCCTCTTGATAAAAGCCACCTGGTGAAGCGCAGTTTTCACAAGTGTCTTGAAAAATCCGGCCTTCGCAAAGTTCGCTTTCATGATTTAAGGCACAGCTTTGCGAGCCTGCACATTCAGCACGGTGAATCTCTGGCTTGGGTTCGGGACCAACTTGGCCATCATTCAATCAAATTGACGGTTGACACGTATGGTCATCTTGTACCGGGTGCGAACCAACAGGCAGCTGATAGGCTTCTTGGGACGCAATTATCTGCAACCCAGGCGCAACCAGAGTGTTGTCAGGCATAAAAAAAGCACTTAGAATCTCTTCTAAGTGCTTGATTTAACTTGGTGCGCCATACATGATTCGAACATGTGGCCTTCGGATTCGTAGTCCGACACTCTATCCAGCTGAGCTAATGGCGCATCAAAATATAATTCTTATTAAGTTCAAAATAATATACCTCTTAGGCCAAAAGGTCAATTAAAAACTGCTGCCATGGATGCTTTACAAGTGGATCCTTTGTAAGAAAGAACCTGTTCAGGACTACTCGTCCGTTCTATTAGCTGATGCCACGCCAAAGCCGATTTGCATATCATGTCCGCTCGGGACTTGAAAAACCCTCAAACCAAAGGATGGTATAATTGAAAGAATATGATCAAAAACATCCGCTTGAATTGCTTCATAGTTCACCCAGTTAGTGTCATTGGTGAACGCGTAAATCTCAAGAGGCAGGCCGTTTTCGGTTGGCTGTAGTTGACGGACCATCAAGGTCATGCCTTTATGAATCTTGGGATGATTGCGCAGGTAATTATCAATATAGACCCGTAGAGTCCCGATATTTGTAATTTTGCGTTCGTTGACTGGTTCACTTGAATCAACGCTGTTCCCGGCGTTATAGTCAACTATTTCTTTTTGTTTGCCGGTAATATATTCAGTCAAAAGCTGAATCTTTTTAAAGCGCTCTATCATCTCCTCAGTACAGAAAAAAATACTGGTCGTATCAATGTAAATTGAGCGTTTAATACGGCGACCGCCGGAATCCTGCATGCTTCGCCAGTTCTTAAATGAGTCGGAAACCAGGGCGTAGGATGGAATGGCCGTTATGGTTCTGTCCCAATTCTCAACCTTAACCGTGTGCAGCGAGATGTCTACCACATCTCCGTCAGCCCCGTACTTGGGCATCTCAATCCAGTCACCTATGCGTACCATATCATTGGTGGCAAGCTGAATACCGGCGACAAATCCCAGGATTGAATCCTTAAAAAGAAGCAGCAGAACAGCGGTCATTGCTCCTAAACCGCTCAGCAGGAGAACAGGACTTTTATCAATAAGGTTGGCGATAACCAGTACAAGGCCTATGACAAATATCAGTATCTTGACTATTTGAATATAACCCTTGATGGGCCGGGTTTTGGACACCTCAAGTCCGCCGTAGATGTCATCTGCAGTACTCAGAAGCGATTCAAAAACAAACAATGCAACAAGAATGCAATAGGTTACGGCAAGACGCTGTACTAATTCCTGTTGTTCCGGAAAGAGTGTTGCACAATAGTAGATAACAACTGCTGGTACAAGGTATGAGAGCCGTTGAAAAACATTTCGTTCAAGAAGAACATTGTCCCAGGTGATGACATTATTCATTATAAATTTCACAACAGCACGGAGTGCTATCTTCCGGGTAGCATAATAGGTCAAAATGCTCAGCACTAATACGGTAAAAATCAATGCACAGTCCGCCCAAAAAGACGCCGTAGAACTGCTAAGCCCATATCCGGCAATTAGGTTAATCAGATACTCTCGCATTAGCTATATTCTCCGTTCAGGTCAATACACGTCTGCAAGTAAAAGTTCATGACTTCCGCTGCTATTTGTCATATATGTATGAGTGATTGATGAACCACATTGTAGCAGGATTATATGTTGACGACAACCCTTCAGCGCCGGATGCGCTCATCACACGTATTCCTAATCATATCAGTGATGATACATGCATTGCTGCTTTGTATACCACTTGCGTCTTCTGTTGTCCCCAAACAAACGGTTCCGCAGAACAGGCTCTTCGCAGTTGAGTTGCTGGTACCAGAGTTAGAAACTAAAGACATTGTCAGAGAAGATACACCGGAAGCCTCCCCTGCCCTGTCCGTTCCATCCCCGCCAAAGTCCTCAATAAAAGAAAAGAATCCAACGCCTCAACTGAAAAAACCGTTAAAGCCCCAAGCGCGTGAGGCGACTGTATCACTTGACCGCATGAGCAATGATGACGCGCAATACAGATCATATCTGGGCCATCTGCGCTCGAAAATCGGTGCTGTATGGGAATATCCATCGGCAGCGAGAGAAAAAGGTCTCAATGGCGTTGTGACCGTACGCTTCACAATAGCGCGCAATGGCAGTCTCAAGGCCTTGACCATCAAGAAAGAATCTTTGCATAGACTGCTTGATAATGAAGCCCTGCGAACGATCAGAGCGGCAGCCCCTTTTTTGCCCTTCCCGTCTGAATTCTCCATTGAAATGCTGCATGTTCTGGCATCGTTCGAGTATGATTTCAGCGAGCGGTAGTCAGTCGTTTGCGCTGCTGAACGTTCAGTCTTCATCCTGATATTCTGGAGCAGCCGAATCACCGGCAACCCGATAGTCACCTTCAAACCACTGCCCCAAATCTATCAAGCGACACCGTTCTGAACAAAAAGGCCGGTACGGATTTTCAATGTGATAGCGGGTAATTTTTCTGCAGACAGGGCATGGGAAAATTTTTTCCGTTCGACTGTCATCAACGCTGTTTGACATAATGTCTACCCTGAAAAGAGTTACGATTTGTAATTGTTATGAATGTCTTCCGGGAGAACCACTGTCTTACGCTCATAAACACACCCAGCGTCCCTTTTCTTCTGTACAACAAGTATACGTCAGCTACAGGTAAAAAACAATTTGATTGCTCATAGCACTGAACCTGACTGTAAAACAACAAAATCATTCGTCATAGAAACTGTAATCACTCCCTGTTCGCGAACAAAATAATTCATTTTATTTCTTTTTGAATCTGCCGATTTATAGTATAGTTCGTCGCTGTTTTTATACCGCAACAAGCAAAACATGATTGCAAGGCCACCAGGCAGCTAAATAGAATTATGACAGAAGCGGAAAACACAACAACAATAGAACAATTGATTGAAGCGGTTTTAGACAGTCGCTACAATCCCGCAACTGTTCCGCCTGCTCAACAGAGCATGGCCGATGAGGTTCACAGCTTTAACTGTGCCGAAAAGCGTGTGGTACTTCTTGGCGGCGGTACCGGACTTTCAACAGTTGTCGGCGGTAATTCTCAGCTCGATCAATGGCCCGAAAACCCGAATATAGGTTTAAAGCAGATATTCCCAAACATTGATGTCATTGTCTGCACAACTGATGACGGCCGTTCAACCGGCAAACTGCTTAAACAATTGCCTATGATCGGCATCGGCGATATACGCAAATTATGCTTATCAATGATTGCGCCCGCTCGACTCGAGGAAACCTACAATATTGACAGCGCCATACGACGTAAACTCATACGCCTTATACATGTGATATTTAACCACCGTTTTGCAATTGATGTACTCAACGCACCCCAGATCGCAAATCCCCTGCTGGCAGCACCTCCTGAACTTCGCAGTGCATGTCCCCCGGCCCTTAAAAAACAGCTGCTTGATCTTGGAGCATTTTTAAGCAAAAACGGTGACATGCCTCGCATCGAGCCTGCAGGACATTGTCTGGGAAATCTCCTGCTCACAGCCGCTATCTTTATGGCTGCCGATTCAGGGTATGGTAAGCCACCATCAATTATGGCCATGCGCCGGGGTATAGATAATATCGCGCGAGCAATCGGAGCGCCGCCGGGTAGCCTGCATCCGGCAACAGCAGCGCCCGGTCAGCTTGTATTTCGGTATGCAAACGGTGTTGAAACACATGGCCAGAGCAAAACTTCGACTGCACGGCGCGGGTTTCCTATTGAGCGTGTCTATATTGAATTTTATAAAAAACCCTCAATCAATGTAAAAGCCATTCGTGCACTCCAAGCCGCGGATATTATCATACTGGCGCCTGGCAGCCTGTATACCAGCAGCATACCGGTACTGCTCGTTCCAGCTATTGCCGACGCAATCAGGGCCAATCGCCACGCGCTTAAAATTCTTGCCGCCAACTTCTGGGTTGAAGAAGGTGAAACCGATATCACCCATAGGGATAAAAACAGAGGATTTCACGTATCGGAACTGCTTGAGGCCTACGAGCGCAACATCTCCGGTGGCCGCAAGGATCTTTTTTACTGTGTACTGTGCGCCAATCTTGATCATATTCCCAGCAGCATTCTACGAAATTATGCCTTTGAGGGTAAGCGGCCTCTGTACCTTAACCGTACACAAGTTGAAAGCATGAATATCAAACCGGTTGAATCCAGTATTTCATCGGTTGAGCATCTAGAGTCCGCCGGTCGTATTTATCATAATCCACAAAAATTCGCCCTGGCCATTCGGACCCTGCTATTTGCTCATAACAAGGCGCCCTTCAAACCTGATGAAAATTCTGTTCTTTCACAGTCGCTTACCCCATCGCTTCCCGATACGGTTCTGCGCGGTAAACAATTGCTATGCGACTACTGGGGATCTATTAATAAAGCACTTGATACCCGTATATTTAAACCCAAAAGTCTGCGCGATACCCTTATGAATCTTATCTGGAAAAATCGTGATATTCGTGTTGAGCACCTGACTTGCTTCTCTGGCGCACGGGTTATTGACGCCAAAAACTGGAATAGAAGTACTGAGTGGGATAATGTACTAGGCTACTATGATCCACTGGACAACTGCTGTAAATTCCACAGGCAGCTTCTCGATGATCCCGGACGTCTGAACAGTAACATGCTCATCGTGCTGGGGGAGTCACTGCTGGGTCGCTATATTAAGGAAGGTACATGGTTACAACCCAAAGATACGCACGCATGGGGTTTGCGCTGTTTCCAGATCAAGCTGCTTGAACCCGCCCAGCGAACCTGCCTGCTCAGCCCGGAACATCTACACGAGTATTTGATTCTTTCTCGAATGGTTGCACACCCGAGCGAACACGATGTTTACAGGATCACTCTCAACAATGATGACGGATTCATTCCGCCGGGACTGCTGTTCGGTCTTATGTATGCCTGGTACCTTGATAATACCAGCGTTCCGGTAATGGAAAATGAAATGTCTATTCTGCACCTGCAGGAAAAAGCCCTGATACCCCATCAGGTACAGGAGTTCAGACGTAAAAAAGCACTGGTTGATTTTTTTCGTAAACATGTTTTTAGAAATAATATATAATTCTAGACAACCTGCCGACAAAGGAAACAACTAAGAAGTACTGTACGCATCTTGCGAGGATCGTAAAAAAAGCGCTCAGCTGAGCATCTTTGGTAAACGAAGAATCCCAGAATTGAGTAAAACTATTTCTTACGCATGATTGGTAAAAAAGATCGGGCAGTAGCAACAAAATCAACATCATGCCCGGCAAGCAGCCTGCTCATGACATTGGCTGCAAATGGTATCGCAAAATTTTCGAAATAACGCTTCAGTAAAGCCCCGGGTTTAGCGGGCAAGTCATGACCTGTACCGCATGAAATATCCGCAAAACACTCGAATTCTGAAACAACAGGCTCATAACAATCATCGTCTTCCGGCTGAACAGCATTCGCTGAAGGCATAACCATAAACAACTCTATGCCATAACCGGAAAGTAAAATCTTACAATACTTTGAAAGACCGGCTGTGTGCTCTAGAGCAGCGGCCTGTGAACAGCAGGGTGCACATCCACCTAGATATAATTTGCTGACTGCAAACTGTTTACACAAGGGGATATAAACGGCTGCACGATAGAAAGTACAGGCCGCGCACTGAAGTGCTGAACGCGTCTGCTGTTCCTCCTGCATGCCGGCATACATACACAATGCGCTGCGAAACAACGGGGCACCCAGAGCAATCGGCTGCAGCACATGCACATGCCAGGTTCGCTCAAATGTTTTTTTTAACGCTGCCACAGTACTATCAAAATTGCTCCAGCGCACCCGCTCTACACCGCAGTAAGCGACCGCGGGCAATACAGCATCAGGACGCTTTTTGAGAAAAAATTGATCAAGTGCCTGAGGATCAGCCATCATTGTAATATCGCACAGCGCAATATCCGGGATGCATGCCATCTCGTCGCGCTGTTTACTGTTGAGAACGGTCTCTGGAAAAGCCGACATCATATCCGGCTTTTCCGACAAAATTCGGACAATATCCTTGCGGTTAAAATAAGCCATTACAGGTATCTTTATCCTCAGGGAACAAACTCACCTCATCAATATGGCCTGTTCCCGTAAGCGCCATGATAAGACGATCAACACCGAGCGCATTGCCGGCACACATCGGCATGCCATGTTCGATAGCCTTCAAAAACAGATCATCGCTGGCATAGGGTTTGCGGCCGAAGGCTTTACGGGCTTGGGCCGCATGTTCAAAACGCTCACGATGCACAAGCGGATCAGTAAGCTCACTGTAGGCATTACAGATTTCGAGACCATTGATAAAAAGTTCAAAACGTTCGCAAATACGGCTATTTGAAGATGATACTTGCGAAAGAGCTGAAAGTGCCTCTGGAAAATCATATACAATAACTGCGGGAATTTTCTGTAAATGCGGTTCAACAACCTGCACCCAGTCCAAAAAATAACGGTCTTCATCCCATTGTTCAGAAGGCTTCCATCCGGCTGCGTCTTCATAGAGCCGATCTACCGTAATACGCGGCACGGGGAAATTAAGCCCTGCAGACTTACTACCGCAGCCACCTATCACATACCTAAGCAAATCTTCGGTTTCCTGCATCATCTCAAGATAGCCAATTCCCGTATGATACCACTCAAGCATCAGAAACTCGCACTTGTGATGAGCACCTTCCTCCTCAGCCCTGAAGGCCGGTATAATTTGATAAATCAACTGCGCCCCATCACAGACCAGGCGTTTCATATGTAACTCAGGAGAAGTCGCAAGGTACATACCGCTGCCTGTGGACAGGGCCTCAACGTGCTGATCAAGCCCGGGGCAGCGTACCATAACCGGTGTAGTAACCTCGCAATAGCCATGCATGCGAAAAAAAGCCCTGATCGCGGTGAGAACACGGTCTCGAACCTCAATCAGGGCAAGGATACGACTGGAGTCAGCCGAACTCATTTTTTTACACGCTCCACATACGCACCGGTGCGGGTATCAACAACAATCGACTCACCGCTATTGATAAACAGTGGTACATTTACGTTATAACCGGTCGAAAGAGTAGCGGGTTTTGTAGCACCGGACACCGTATCGCCACGCACTGCCGGTTCCGTGTCAACTATCTCTAACTCTACAAAGTTTGGAAGCGTTATGGCAATCGGCATACTATCATAAAAATCAACTTCAACATTCATATTTTCAGTCATAAAATTAAGCGCCTCACCAACCTGATCAACGTTTAATTCAACCTGATCGTAGGTGTTATTGTCCATGAAGGCATACGCCCCGCCCTGTTCGTACAGGAATACCATTTCACACTCATCAATGCGGGCCTGCTCACCGATTTTTTCTCCGGATTTATAGGTTCTATCCATGGTGTGGCCGGCTATAAGGTTTTTAAGCCGGGTACGTGTAAAGGCCTGCCCTTTGCCGGGTTTTACAAATTGACAGTCGACCACGATCCAGGGATCACCATCAATAATAATTTTAAGGTTCTTGCGAAGCGCTGTGGTGTCAAGCATATATTTCTCCTTAAGCTCTATTGACACGGTTGTTGTAAGTTCTCAAGTATACCAAAATCATCATGCGGGTACAATACAAATAAGGTGCCGTATCATAATTTCAACGGCTACACCCTGTTTTTTATGCAAACAGAATAACACTGTACTGTCCGTTCGAAAAGCTCAACTGTTACAATACAGTAGCGAGTATCCGAAAGCCGGACACTGCCAAAGCAACAAACAAGACTACAACAAAGAGATTACAGTAGCGATGCATCTCGAGCATCCAAGTCCGGTAACCTTTATCCTTTAGCAGCAGCAGGAAGCTGCTTAATACGCCGCAGGTCAAAACTGCTATAAGACAGGCCGCAATAAAAATATGAACAGGGGACGACAGTCTCATAGCATGCGTTGTCGCCCTCCGGGCGACCAACATACCCACAGCACTGCCGATCAATGTCAAAACATAAAACATGACACCGATATTAATATGTACAGGCAGAAAAAAACATCTGCGTGTACAGCCGGTAACCAAGTTAAACACGCCCAAAAGCAGGGCAACAATCTGACCCAACGGATGAATCAACACTCTTTCTTTGAGCATGAGCACCTCCACCTGTTTAGCCAATAGTTGTAGGATTTTGTATCCGTATGCATTCAAAATTTTTCAACGTTGTACTTTAACAGTCCGTTGCTTGTCAAAACATAAATCAAAAAACCACTGTTTAATGCGCCAGAAAAACTCGTGAGCAGACCTGACAGACTTCTCATATTTTGACTCCTGCCACGAAAAGTGATATTATTTTTTTTACTCAGTAAAAACGGATAGTACATACTGCTATCCGTTCCGTTATATGCGCATACCTTGTTTGCCCCCGTAGCTCAGCAGGATAGAGCGACGGCCTCCTAAGCCGTAGGTAGCACGTTCGAGTCGTGTCGGGGGCATACTTACACCCTATTAAATAAAAAAAATCATGCCTGTATGCGTTTTATGATTGCGCGTATTTCACTATAGAACGGCCAACCTGGTACGCATCTGGCGGCTTTTCAGTTATGGTATAATTATAGAACTCAGGGCATTAAAAAACCCTTGTTACGCACTATAAATTGTGCTATGTTTTAAAAAATTACCCACATATAGTGCTTGAAGCGTTTTTTTGCTTTACTTTTTAAACTGTTTTGATAGTATGCTTAACAAAGAAACAGTAAGACTTTATGCGCAAAACAATTAATAAAGAAATATCAGCTATTTAAATATAAATATCAAACTCTTTGCTTGAGGTCATCCCATGCAGGTTAAAGAACTTGAGATTGCGGGTTTTAAGTCATTTGTCGATCCGGTTCGTCTTTCATTTCAGGCCGGCATTACAGCCTTGGTTGGGCCCAACGGTTGCGGCAAAAGCAACGTGATTGATGCCCTGCGCTGGATCATGGGAGAACATAATGCCCGCAACCTGCGCGGAACAAAAATGGAAGATTTGATATTTAGCGGCAGTGATACACGCAAGGCTACCGGCATGGCCGAAGTGAGCCTGATACTGCAAAACACCAATTGTAATGGAAACGGTAATGGTTCAACACTTGGAACGTCTTCCGAGATGCAGATTACGCGCCGCCTGTATCGGTCCGGTGAGAGTGAATATTTTATCAATAAAATCCCCTGTCGCCTTAAAGACATCGTCGAACTGTTTCTTGACTCGGGTATTGGCAGCAAGTCGTATTCAATTATGGAACAGGGCAAGGTAGACTACATACTGAGCCTTAAACCCAACGATCGCCGCATCTTAATCGAGGAAGCCGCCGGAATCGCCAAGTACCGCACTCGTAAAAAAGAAGCGGTCTCCAAAATGCAGTCAACCAAAACCAACCTCTCGCGGCTCAAAGATATTCTACACGAACTTCAAATTCAGATGAAAGGCCTTGATCTTCAGGTTAAGCGTCTGAAACGCTACCGGGTTATCAAGGATGAAATCAAAACAATAGACCTGAATTTGTGCGCCCACCGGCTTTCGGTTCTTATGTGCGAACGTGAAAAACTTGAAAGTGAATTGCAGCAGAACCATGACCGCGAGGTAAAGATTACTGCCGATAAGAATACCCTGGAAGCAAATATTGAACAGCAACGCCTGCAGTTGACTGAACAGCAGAAAACGCTGGCCCAATTACAACAGGACTTTTTTGAATTAAAAAACACTATTCAACAAGCCGAGAGCGCCGGTGACTATAACGAACGCGAACTGCAAGGAACCATCGACCAGCTTGAAAAGAATAAATCTGCCCATGTTGAGCTCACCTCTCAGGTTGAGAGCCTTCAACAGGAGATTGCAACCCGCTCATACGATATAAACACCGTCAAGCAAAGTATTGACGGAATAGAAAACAGCTGCCGTGAATCAACTGAAAATCTAACTACCTCGAAGTTCACATTGCGCGAGCTGCAGACACGCCTTGAACACGAAAATTCAGCGCTTGTAAAACTGAATTATGAGGTAACCGAAGTCAAAAACGCCCTGCTGCTCAACACGCGCCTGCGCGAAGAGGTTGAAATCAAGCAGGAAAAGTTGCACAAAGAACAGCAGACCTGCGATGCACGCATGCAGGAACTGAAACAGGAAAAGGATCAGCATACCGGAAAGCTCAATGAGCTTGTACTGCAGCGCGAACACATTGAAAAAGAACTGGGTCGCCTGCGCGTCGAGATTGAACAGGCAACCGCGGATCTACAAGCCCGCAATGACGCTGTGCAGGACGTCAAAGAAAAAATCAGTACGCTGCGCGCACGCTTAAACTCACTGCACGAGCTACAGGATGGCTTGGAAGGCTTCAATGACGGCGTGCGCACGATTATGAGCAAGGAGAACGAAGCCACAGGAGATTTCAGCGGCATTCGCGGATTGATTGCTGACATGATTGAAACCACAGCCCGCTATGAACTTGCTGTTGAAGCAGCCCTCGACCAACGATTACAGGCAATTATTGTAGACGAACCCCATGATGCTCTCAAGGCTATAGAACATCTTAACTCCGCAAAAAACGGACGGGTTTCTTTTATCCCCCTTGGTCTTTCTCAAGCTAATGCAGGCCCACAGGTACCAGGAGCTGAACGTTTGCTGGATGTGCTCACTATCCGCCCTGAGTACACTACAATTGTCACCGCTATTCTTGGCAACATTTATATCGCAGAAAATATTTCAGCTGCTCTTGAGCTGCGCACGCCTGAGATTCCTAACGCCACCTTTGTTACCTTTCAGGGCGAAATCATCGACAACCTTTGTGTTATTACCGGCGGAAACGCTGCCAGCAATGGCTCCGGGATTCTAAAACGCAACCGCGAACTCCGCGAATTTACGTTAGTCCTTGAAAAACTCGAAGATACACTCAAAAGACTCGCTACAGAGCGTGAACGCTCAGAACAAACCCTGCATACGATCCGTGAATCCCTGGAAGGTATGTTGCAACGAAAGCAGGAACTTGACATCCTGCTCGTACAGAAGCAATCCCTGCTTGACCAGTCAGAACGCGAACTCCTGCAACAAAAAGAGAAGAGCAGTCTGCTCGCACAAGAAGCACAACAGGCATCGTCTCAGCTTGAACAGCAGCATAATGAATACCAACTGCTCAATGCACGCCAGCAGCAGATCAGACTTGCCGCCGATGAGAAGCAAAATGTGCTTGATGAATTACAGCAAAACGAAAAGGGATTGCGCTCAGGAGTTGAAGAGAAGGAAAGCCAGAACACAGAGTTACGCATTGACTTGGTATCATTGCAGCAAAAGCTAAAAAGCCTGCAAGGTAATGTAGAATATCTTTCCGTCCAGCGCAGCACATCCTCTGAAAAAAGCACGGCCCTTGAAACCGAACACCAACAGTTGACCAAAAAAAAAGCTGCCCTCACAGAATCAATCAAACAGGGGAAAACAAACCTTGCTCAACTGCTTGAAACCAGCCGCGAACGAGAAACCGGCATACAGTCCATGAGCAGTGATGTGCAGTCCTTAAGTGATGCTGTAGAAGAAGCTGAAGAAACGCTCAAAGCCGTTCGCGGCGAACGCGAACTCATCGAGCCGACTATTCATGACCTGCAGGTGAAGCTCTCCAACAGCACCATCCATGTTGATCATCTCACCCATGATGTAAACGAACGATACGGCTGCACTCTTCAGGAATTACCTGAGCCGCCTGCACCAGAGACTTTCGATGCTCAACCCTCCGATGAGCGTCTTGAAATGCTTAAAAAGCGGCTTACTAATATTGGCGAAGTCAACCTCGGCGCAGCAACCGCCTTTGAAGAACTTGATAAACGCTACCAATTCCTTCAGGAGCAGGAAGAGGATTTGCTTAATGCAATTGAATCTTTGCAAAAGGTAATCTCAAAAATAAACCGCATTACAAAAGAAAAATTTCTGGAAACATTTACCACAATTAATGACCATTTTACCCGGCTGTTTCCGCTGCTTTTTAACGGCGGTAAAGCCTATATGGAATTAAGTGACGAGACTGATCTTCTTGAAACCGGCATCAATATCTTTGCGCAGCCCCCGGGCAAAAAGCTGCAGAGCCTTGACCTGCTCTCAGGCGGAGAACGGGCACTGACGGTTATCGCTTTAATGTTCTCAATATTCCTGACAAAACCAAGTCCGTTCTGCCTGATGGACGAAATTGATGCTCCGCTTGACGATTCCAACATTGGACGATTTATCGAACACATGCATACAATGGCAGAGCGCTCACAATTTATCATCGTTACCCACAACAAACTTTCAATGCAGGCTGCCGATTCCATGTACGGTGTAACCATGGAAGAACGCGGCGTTTCAAAAATTGTGTCTGTCAATATGAATTAACAATGCATGCTTATTGTGGCGTGCCCGGCACCGCACGCCGATTAATCAGCATCCTCAAGTGAATCCGCATGTCTGAAAAAAATAAAGCAACCGGTGGTTTGTTTGCGCGATTAAAAAAGGGGCTTTCAAAAACCCATAAGGCTGTAACCCGCAAAATCGAAGAAGCAACCATGGGCCAGCGCGAGATCAACGAAGATGTGCTGGACAATCTCGAAGAAGCCCTGATCACGTCAGATTTGGGGGTTGCCACGGTTAATCAACTCATGGCAAAAATCCGTTGGCAGGTCAAGCGCAACGAACTCGATGATGCACATAAAATCAAACAAACTCTGCGTGATGCTATTCGGGACATCCTGTTAAAAACCGAGCAGGCCCTCGAGATACAACCCGTGCAGAAACCCTTTACAATCCTTACTATTGGGGTTAACGGCACCGGCAAGACAACCACTATTGCCAAACTGGCTGAAATTTTCAAACAACAGGGTCATTCAGTCATGCTGGCAGCTGCTGACACCTTCCGTGCCGCAGCCATAGAGCAGCTTGAAATCTGGGGTAAGAGAACGGGGTGCGAGGTCATCAAGCATGCCCCCGGGGCCGACCCGTCTGCCGTGGCCTTCGATGCCCTGCAATCCGCGCGTGCGCGCTCAGTTGATATTTTGATTATCGACACTGCCGGAAGGCTTCACACCAAAGCACCGCTCATGGAAGAGTTGAAAAAAATCGAGCGCATTATCACCCGGGAGCATCAGGACGCCCCGCATGAGACCCTGCTGGTACTTGATGCCACTACAGGACAGAATGCTATTTCACAGGCTAAAATTTTCAGCGAAGCCTTAAAGGTAACCGGTATCGCCCTGACAAAACTTGACGGCACTGCCAAGGGCGGGGTCATTGTCGGGATCTCTGATGCATTGCATATACCAATTCGCTACATCGGCGTCGGCGAGCAGGTTGAAGACCTGCGCCCCTTTAACGCAGATGACTTTGTTGATGCCCTTTTTGATGACTGACACCCTGTCAGTCCAGACAGACAACCCGTAACGATCAAATATCACAATGGAAGCACCACCGGCTCGCGCAAAAGAAGCCGAATACATGACTTCGCCTTACCGGCAAGACCGGGATGAGTGTCTTCCAGAGAAACGAGTTGGCGCAGATTATCCGCTGTTCTGAAAATCAGCATCGCAAGATCACCCTCATCCGTGCCGGTCAACTGCAGCACATCCTCCCATGAACGCTGTGAACTCCACAAGTATAGGGCTGCCGCAGGCCAGAATTGCAAATTTGGCACAGAGAAACCATGCTGTTTTTTAAGCGCTACAATACCTTCAATTTCTAATAGCATGTGCGAATAATGCTTTTTGAGTTCCTGCCTGTTCCAGTGAACCTTTTCGTCCTGTTCCAGGTCGCGAAATTTATCATTTACAAAAACCGCAATTATAGCGCACAGCAGCTCAGGAGTCAGCTGTTCAAGCACTCCCTTTCTGATCAACTCAGCAATAATCAAGGGTTGATCCAGACGCAATTTTGCAGCCCAACACCCATCCTCGGTAAGTGAGCCGTCAGCGTTTGCAAAACCATTCATGACCAAAAATTCATAATGACGTTTAAATTCATTCCACAGAGCGTCACGGGCTTCGTTAAACGCCTGGCTTATCCAGACTGCTTCATCAACAAGTCTATTAAAAAAATGTTTTTTATCCTGCCGGCAGAGATCATAATTAGGACACCTTGCACACGGAAGGTTATCGAGAATCTCCTGATGATGTGAAATATCTCGATCAAGGTCTTGTAACGGGACTGACGCATCAACCTCATTGTTGTACAATCTCAGCTGACGGGCCAGTTTTTTGTGCTTTTTCTTCAAACGGCTCAGTTTTAGTTGTATTTCCAAACGGTGTAAGTTACGCTCCTGTATCTGTAATGCGTCAACACATAAGAGACCTTTCAGATGCTTGCAAAAATTTTGCATAACGCTGTCATGGCGTTCCTCGAGTCGGCACAAGGGAATTGTATTTTGAAAAGTTGCCAGAGAAGACTTGAGCAAAGCATGTATACCATCAGGCGTTTGACTTACCAGCAGATTCAAGCACATTGAAAAATTAATACTGATACGACTGCTAATCGGCTCGGAAGAAGCATTCATTAATGACTCAATCAAATGAGGATTTTGAAAAGGACCGTGTACCATCACGGCAAACCCTACATTATCTTTTCCCCTGCGCCCTGCCCTGCCGGTTGCCTGATGCAGATCAGTTGCCGTAAGATCAACAAAAGCTTTGCCGTTGAAACGGTCACTTTGTGCCAGAACAACAGTACGAGCGGGAAAATTGACACCAGCTGCTACAGTAGACGTTGAAAAAATTGCATCAAGACATCCGGCATTCATAAGTTTCTCAACAACAATTTTCCAATGGGGCAACTGGCCTCCATGATGCGCTCCGACACCATGATAGCAAATTGTTTGCAATTGCGGATGCGTGGACAAAAATGGATACTCGTGTATAATTTCATCCACTACCTCCTTAATCCGATCTGATTTATCCTTGCTGACAAAACGATGCCGGCAAGCCTGCAGAGCATTGTTACAATCTCTGCGTGATTTGAGGAAAAAAATTGCCGGCAGCAGGTTAAACTGCTCAAGCTCACTCAATATGGCATCGTAGGGCACCTGATGCTGAGAACGGCGAAAACGTCCGCCCTGACTATGCTGTAATGCACGCTCAATTTTATGGGCAACCCCGTCAACCCCGCTCAGGGGAACCAGTTCACCCCCTGGAAGTAAATACAGCGGATAAATAGGTACGGGGCGCCTGTCTGAATACACAACCTCGCAATGATGAGACCGAATCGAAATAAGCCACTCTGCGATTTCATTGGCATTTGACACAGTCGCCGAAAGCATGAGCAAGCGGACTCGAGAGGGCAGATAAATCATAACCTCTTCCCACACGACACCACGATCTTCATCCCCAAGATAATGGGCCTCATCCAGCACAACAAGATCAGCATTAAAATCCTGAACCTTGGACATGGAATCATAGAGCTGATTGCGCAATATTTCGGTCGTTCCAACAACAATACTGGCGCTGGTGTTTTCCTTGCGATCTCCGGTCAACACGCCGACATTTTCGCTGCCGAACTCGGCACAAAACTCGTGGTATTTCGAGTTCGAAAGCGCTTTGAGCGGAGATGCATACCAGCACCGCTTTCCTTGTGCCAGCATTGCACGCATAGCCTCCTGCGCAATCCAGGTCTTACCACTGCCGGTCGGAGCGCTTACCAGCACATCGCATTCTATAATTTTTTCCAGAGCTTCCGACTGAAAGTCATCAGGTTTAAAGGGCTGTGCCTCAGGACTTCCGATACGCGCAAAAATTTTTTTTAAGGAAGGATCCGCTTTGGGAACAAAAAGGGGTGGTTTTTCTGTCGGGTGACGACGTTTTCTCATGCTATGCCATTTTAATCTGCTGAACCTGGGTTTTTATAATGCCGTATACGTATATTTCACAACGTGCAATGATCTTATTTTCATGAAGGCTGGCACTACACCGATGTTTGTGTCTTTTCCTTAAGCACCATACCCAATTTCATTTCATCATGGCAACATATATTTTAATTTTGCCTTCACATTATCAAATATATATGCTATTTTTTATCGTTGTTGTGCACATGGAAAAACAAACATCCCGTCAACCAAAACGTCAAAACTAAAGGAAAACGTATCATGAACTATCAGGATTTTTTAAAAACAGTCGATCTTATTCAAAAGCAGGATGAATGGCGTGATAAATCCATCAACCTGATTGCCAGTGAAAATGTCCTGAGCAAAACAGTGCGCAGGTTTGCCGGTTCTGATTTCGCACACCGCTATGCCGAAGGACATCCTGGTGAGCGCTACTATCGCGGCACTACGTACATCGATGATATCGAAAACCGCTTGAAATCAAGCATGAAAATCCTGTTTCAATGCAATCACAGTGAAGTGCGCCCAATCAGCGGCACCAATGCCAACGAGGCCGTATTCAGCAAACTGGTCAATCATCAGGATATTGTTTTGGCGAACTCCACCCCGGGCGGTGGACATATCAGCCATCATCGCATCGGTGCGCTTGGTAAATTCACAAAAAACATCATTGATATCCCAATGAGCCCTGATGGCTACCATATGGATATCGAAAAAACTATCTATTTGATAAAAACTGCAAAACCGAAGCTAATTGTACTCGGCAAGAGCCTGTTCTTGTTTCCTGAACCCATTGCGGCTCTTCGCGAGATATGCGAAAAAACCAAAACACGAATTCTCTACGATGCAGCCCATGTGCTCGGCCTTATTGCTGGAGGAAAGTTTCAGGATCCGCTGCGAGAAGGAGCCCTACTGATTACCGGCAGCACGCATAAAACATTTTTCGGCTCACAGCGCGGTGTTGTCTTGAGCAATATGGACGCAGAAACCTGGCGCAAAATTGATCGCGGCGCCTTCCCGGGTTCATCCAGCAACCATCACCTGCACACACTGGCACAACTGGCGCTTGCCACAAATGAGATGACGGAATACGGCCCCCAATATGCTGAAGATGTCATCAACAATGCAAAGACCCTGGCAGCAGCCCTTGACAAACAGGGTTTTGATGTTGAAGCCAAGGAATTCGGTTACACCGAGACTCATCAGGTGGCTATCAATGTCAGCAAACAGGGAGGCGGTGAAAAAGTCTCGCGCATGCTTGAGACAAACGATATCATCCTTAACATGAACATGCTGCCGCATGAAGCCCTTAGCAGGCACGATCATCCGGATGGCGTACGCATTGGCGTCCAGGAAATGACACGATTCGGCATGGGCCCGGCGGAAATGGAATCAATAGCCAGCCTCATGAAGGAATGTGTTATTGATAACAAAGAGGTTAAGGACGAGGTACATATTTTCCGGAATAAATACAGTGAGGTCAAGTACAGTTTTGATGACCGCACCTAGTAACTGCGCACGCTGATCTCACTGCATACTATAGGTGCGGCGCAGCACTACATAAGCGCCGCAGCGTCTTAGTCCAGTTAACGCATACATACAGGCTTCCACAGCCGCACCGTTTTTCAACCGTGCATGATTATAGATGCCCATACGCATATTTTTCCTGATCAACAAGCAGCCGCCATACTAAGCAAAACCGCGCAGCTGTTCAATGTTCCCACCTTTGGTGCCGCAACAGCTGATGATCTGCTGCGCAGAATGGATACATGCGAAGTAGATAAAGCAGTCATTCATATGGTCGCCCCGCTCCCTTCTCAGGTGGCACCGACAAATACCTGGCTTATTAATCTCAGACAAAACCGTTTTATCAAGTTCGGCACTATCCACCCCGCACAGACAAATTTCCATGATGAGATTACCCGTTTGCGGGATCATGGTATTCAAGGCATTAAATTCCAGCCCGACATCCAGCAATTTAGCCCGGACGATGATCAATTAATGTACCCTGTGTACGAGGCAATCTCCCGTGCCGCTTTGAAAGTCATGTTTCATGTAGGGGGTGAACCGCTTCCAGGGCCCAAAGACCGTTCTAAACCGCATATGATCGCCTCAATAGCCCGCGATTTTCCCGACCTGACAATTATTGCAGCCCATCTGGGCGGTTTAAATATGTGGAACGATGTACTCAACAGCCTTGCCGGGCTTCCGAATATCTACATGGAATCATCGCTGAGTTATGAATATATAGAGCCGGAACTTGCCAAAAAAATTATTCGCCTTCATGGTCATAAAAAAATATTATTCGGCAGTGATTATCCCTTTGGCGATATAGGCCGCTCGCTTCATGCCGCCCGCATGGTTGAATTTCTCACTCCGGACGAATGCGATGATATCCTCGGCCGCAATGCAGAGCAATTCTTCGACGGGCATTGAAAATCAATCTTTGTACGGTTTGTTTTTTTGTACCGATCAAATATTCGTTTTCTTATGCAAGGACTTAATGGTATGGAAGCAAACCCTCGTATGCCCCCCTTTTTTATTGACAGACAAGCCTACCCTGCCTATACTTTCAACAATGATTCTCAATGACTTTAACCTGACTAACTACTGCGGATTAAAAGCCTAAGTTCTCACACAAAAAACCTGACACCTCTCAACAAAGGAGAGATACCATGTACTCACGATCCTTTATCAAAGCTCTATCCTTTGCTATTCTCTTTACAATCATCAGCTATTTCGTTCTGCCAGCCGGCCACGCTGAAGAGCAGGCATCTCCTTTTTTCCCCTCACAACTCAGAACAGGATCAGGAAAACCGCTCAAACATACTGACTTTGAATCTCCTAAAATCTGTGCCGGATGTCACACGGATATACACACACAATGGAAAGGGTCAATGCACGGAGTGGCATTTATTGACCCGATTTTTCAAGCACTATGGAAGTTAGGTGAGAAAGAAACAAAAGGACTCACAAACAACCTGTGCGGAGGCTGTCACGGTGCCGTAGGGGTCATGTCAAATGAATTAACATTCAAAGACGGTGAATTTCAGGCCCCGGATATTGCAAAAGAAGGTGTACACTGCGACCTGTGCCATACCATTACTGCTAGTTCTTTTGCTGACACACCGACCTATGAACCCGGCAACGCATCTTTTGTTTCCTCACCAGGGGAAACAAAACGTGGACCACATGCAGACAGTGAATCACCCTACCATGAAACAGCCTTTTCTGAGCTGCATACAACATCACTTTTTTGCGCGAATTGCCATCAGGTTTTTCATCCGATAAACAATTTTCATATAGAACGAACCTATGATGAATGGAAGTATTCTGTGTATGCACAAAACGATATTCAGTGTCAAGACTGTCACATGATGCCGGTTGAACAGGCACGTGAAGCTGCAAAAACGCTCAAGAAACAAAAGAATCCGGGCAAATCAACGTTTATGGGACCAGACAGGGAAAACATATTCACGCATGAGTTTGTCGGCGCCAACTTTACCGTTCCAGAACTGCTTGGGAATAAAGAGCACGGTCAAATTGCACGACAACGCCTTCAAAGTGCTGCCGAATTAAAAGTCGATGCCCCGGCACGTGTAAAAAAAGGCGACCTTGCTAAGATATCCGTAACCGTTAAAAATGTCGGTGCCGGCCACAACCTGCCGACCAGCCTTTCAGAGGTCCGCCAAATGTGGCTGGATGTCCAGATCCTTGATTCAACCGGAAAGGAAATCTACCGCTCTGGTAATCTTGATAAAAAAGGCACCATTACAGGAGATCCAAGAATTTTCAACGCCCACGCACTGGACAAGGACGGCAAGGATACCTACAAGCCCTGGGAAATAGCTAAATATAAATACAACCATACTATTCCCCCTAAGGGTTCAGCAACTGAGAACTTTTTTGTGCTTATCCCCAAGGGTGCCAAGGGTGATCTAACAATCAATACAGTACTGCGTTACCGTTCCTATCCACAAGCACTCGCAAACCTGCTGCTTGGCGATAAGGCTTTCGAACTGCCCATTTGTGATATGGTCAAAAAAGAAACAAAAATATCGGTCAAAAATTAATAGGTACAAAGGAGTTACACCATGGCTGTTGAGATGAAAAAAGGAATTTACTGGGTTGGTGGAATTGACTGGAACTTGCGGGACTTTCACGGATATGTGACCGGCAGAGGAGCAACGTATAACAGCTACCTTATTATAGATGAGAAAGTTACACTGATTGATACGGTAAAAACACCGTTTTACGAAGAAATGCTTTCCAGAATAAAGCAGATCATTGACCCTTCCAAAATAGACTACCTTGTATCAAATCACCTTGAACTTGACCACTCAGGATCCATACCCCTTTTTAAGCGAGACTTTAAAGATGTTAAAATTTTTACCGGGAAAATGGCTGAAAAAGGTTTTAAAAAATATTTCCCGGGCATCGAATTTGAAACAGTCAAAACAGGGGATTCTTTGAGCCTTGGCAAGCGCACGCTCCAATTCATCGAAACCCCGATGATCCATTGGCCAGACAGTATTTTCACCTACATACCTGAAGAGGAGCTCCTTTTTTCCATGGACGGCTTTGGCCAGCATATAGCAACATCTGGCCGCTTTGATGATGAAGTCGACTTGCATGACGTAATGTTTGAGGCCGAAAAATATTACGCCAACCTTCTTACCCACCTGTCTCCGCTTATAAGCGCAACACTGAAAAAAGTTGTAGACTTAAACCTGAAGATTTCCATGATAGCCCCGAGCCATGGCATCATCTGGCGAAAAAATATTCCTGCCATCCTTGATGCCTACGAAAGGTGGAGTAGCGGATATACAAAAAAAAAAGTTGTCGTCGTATACGATACAATGTGGAAAAGCACTGAAAAACTGGCCGGCGTAATAGCGGACACGGTCGCTGAAAAAGGCATTGAAGTAAAAGTTTTAAAACTTCGTGAAAATCACCGAAGTGATATCATGGCCGCACTGCTTGAAGCCGGTGGTCTTTTCCTCGGATCACCGACAATACACCGTAACCTCTTCCCGACAGTTGCCGATTTTATCTGTTACATGCGCGGCCTGAAACCTGCGGAGAATAAAGCAGCGGCTGCTTTCGGGTCGTATGGTTGGAGCGGAGAGAGCGTTGATCTTATCAACACTGCCCTGAAAGAAATTGGATTTGATGTTATTGAACCCGGCGCAAAGGCACTGTTCGCGCCGGATGATGCAGATATTACCGTGGCAAAAAACATGGCTGAAGAGATGGTTAAAAAGCTTGTAGAGTAGAAGCCATCAGCCTCTACTGTATGTACTTATACATCAACGTACAAAAAAGACGGCTATAAAAGCCGTCTTTTTTGTATTTAATACAGTACGTAATTTTTACTCTACGGTAATCATACCCTTGTATTCTTTGATGGATTCACGCGACTGATAGGTGGATCCTTCGGGAGCCTTGCGAAACACATAGTTATAGGTTCCCTTTTCAACAAAGCACAAACTTGCAACCGATCCCTGGGGGATTAAATTGGAAACGAAGGAGCCCTTGTCATCAACGATGAAATTCACAGGGCTCTTACAGGCCATGGTAACCTGCTGCCCCTCAAACTGCAACTGCACCATAGCGCGAGCATCATTCATCCAGATTACTGTCGTTCCAGCCTGAACCGTTACGTCTGAGGGCGAGATGCCAGCAAGATAGTTAAGACGAATCAGTTGATGGGCCTTAATGTCAAGCGATGGCTGTATTTTCTCTTTTACTTCCTCGGCGTATACTGAAGCTGAGAACACACAACACACGATAAAGCCGACAACGATCATGAAGATATTTTTTTTCTGCATGTTTGCCCCCTTCGCAATGGGTAAATAGTTATTTGCCTCAGTTTTTTTACGTTGCAGTATAAAGTATATAAAAGCACTCATACATAGTCAAGCGATTATACTATAAATACTTTACCGCTGTTAACAATAATAAACACTCCCGGATATAGATAATCATAACTATAGTCCGGGCCCCACCCCCCAAACGTTAACTGCTGCTGGTCCATTCCCAACCGGGCGAATGTGGACCATTACTGCCGGCTGGATACAGCTGAAGCATGTTGCTTAAATTAATACACTGCTCGCAATCTTCAATAACCGGCGTCAAAAACTGCCAACTTAAATATTCAGAATCAGCACGCAAAAAAATCATTTTGTCGCCATTCAAGCAATCAACAAGCACCTTTTCATACGCATCTACTCTGCGCTCACTTGTATCATCATATGAAAAACGCATGTTCATAGAGCGTAAACTCATCTCAGTTCCGGGAGACTTTGCCTGGAAGGAAAGCGTAATTGACTCGGAGGGCTGTATGGCAAATGTTAACCGGTTGGGCGCAACAGGGGTGTTACTATCTCTAAATATGCTATGCGCCACATCCTTGAAATGTACAACAATACTTGTTTCCTTGCGATCCAGACGCTTACCGGAAACAAGATAAAAAGGTACCGACTTCCAGCGCAAGTTATCAATATAAACTTTCAACATGGCATAGGTCGGCGTTATCGAGCTGGGATCAACACCTTTTTCTTCTCGATAGCCGCACACAGTTTGGTTATTAATTGTTCCCCGGCTGTACTGCCCGAGGACCAAATCGCTGGAAATGGTGCGGGGGTCAAAAGCCCGTAAAGATTGAAATAGCTTTGCTTTTTCATCACTTACCATGATTGAAGTGAATTGAGGGGGGGCCTCCATGGCAATAAGGGCCAGCAGCTGCATCATATGATTTTGAAACATATCCCTCAAGATCCCAGCTTGCTCATAGTAACCGGAACGGTTCTCAATACCAAGCTCCTCTGTAGCTGTAATATCAACATGAGATATGTACTGCCTGTTCCAAATTGATTCAAAAAGGGCATTTGCAAAACGGAATACAAGAATATTTTGGGTCGTTTCCTTGGCAAGGTAATGATCAATACGATAAATCTGATCCTCAGTAAAAGTTTGCTTAAGCATGGTATCAAGGCGCTCGGCAGTAGCAAGGTCGCGTCCGAATGGTTTTTCAACCACTATCCGCGACCAGCATTCATTCTGAGGGCAGTCTGCTTTCAACTGACCATGAGCTATGAGAGCAATAACGGATTCATATAAAACAGGTGGCACCGCCATATAAAACAGGCGGTTTCCGGCGGTCCCATGATCAGTATCTATAAGCGCAAGCTTTGCGTTAAGCTTAAGCCCATCGGCAGCAACATCATAGTCAATCTGCTGGTAGTGTAGATTTTTTGCAAACATATCCCAGCCATTCCTGTTAGCGCCTCCATGTGCTTGAATGTGCCCATACAGGTGTTCTCGATAGGCTTCATCTGTAAAGGCGGTTCGACCACAGCCAACCAGCGCGAACTGCGAAGGAAGATAATTGTTTTGATGAAGGCGGTACAGGGCCGGGATAAGTTTACGGAAGGTGAGGTCACCAGAACCACCGAATACGACTATCGCGCATGGCACCCGGGGCTTAATACAGGGATCGTTACACTTCAGATCTACCGTTTGGGTCCATCCACTGTTATTCATAGCTTGGGGGGCCTCCATGATACAAACGGTGAAGCATACATATCCAAAATGTGCACAGGTGTTTATATACTATCCGTTCTCAACCTGTGGTGTAACCTACCGAATATATTCTAAACTGATGCGACAATTAGAAACATACTACAACAATTTACCATGCATAACATTACCATCTACGCTTTTCAATGTTACGTTTCGCAGCGTTCCCATCACTGTATCATCACCTGTAAACAGAACCGGAATATAATTAGCAGTAATACCGCGCAATAAACCAGTAGTGCGGTCACGCCGGCTCTCAACCAGTACCTCCATGTCGGATTCAATATACCGTTCATAAAAAGCCTGTTTCTTAAGGTCGGAAAGCTCCCTAAGACATTTCACCCGCTTTCGTATAATCTGTATGGGCACCTGGTCCGGCATCTCAGCAGCAAGAGTTCCCGGACGGCGCGAATAAGGGAATACATGCAGATATCCGGCTGGAATAGATTCAAGCAGACTGTAAGTAGTATCAAAACACCTATCGCTTTCACCAGGAAGCCCGGCTATTACATCAATGCCAATATTGATATCAGGTATTTCACTCACGAGACGCACCACAAGGTCATAAAAGAATTCCGGAGTATAGGTGCGCTTCATGGATTTCAAAATATCAGCATCACCGCTTTGCAGGGGAATATGAACATGCGAGCACATGTTCTTTGAACGCGACATAAGACTAATAATTTCATCGGACCACTCTGTAGGCTCAATAGAACTCAGGCGCAGCCGTAGAGTATTCAAAACCGGATTTGCCTGACACAAGGTTAAAAGCTCGCCCAGACAGGTGCCCGGCTTCAAGTCAATGCCCCATGCACCCAGATGAATGCCGGTAAATACAATTTCCTGGTATCCATTGTCCACCAACTCATGCATACGTCCAAGTACCTGCCCCGCGGGCAAACTGCGGCTAGGACCACGCACAGAAGGTATGATGCAATAAGCGCAGTGGCTATTACAACCATCTTGTATTTTCAAAAAAGCACGTGTTCGTCCGGAAAATATTTCCGCCCCCGGGGTTGTAAACACGCTCTGTTGCACTATATCCTGAACTTCAAAAACAACATCATTGCCCTTAAGGAGTGCATCAATCAGATGGGGCAAATCTTTTTTTTCAACATTCCCTGCAACCTGAACGCGTACGGAAATAGTTCGTAAAAAATCAGCATTTTTTTGGGCATAACACCCGGTTACAATTACCGGAGCTTTTTCTGAACGTCGCAAAGCACGCCTGATCAACTGGCGTGATTGTGCCTCTGTTGGAGCAGTCACTGCACAGGTGTTGATAATATAGCAATCTGCCTCACCGTTAAAAGGAACCGGGGTATAGCCATCCTCCTGCAGCTGCTGCAAAATGGCTGCAGAATCGCACTGGTTAACCTTGCATCCAAGGGTTGTTATTGCGATTGTTTTAGAGGTGTGTGGCATAACGTACACTATCAAAAAAATAAAAAGTACTTCTGACATACTTGTTCAAAAGTTACCATACTGCGTTATAAATGCAATTCATATTCACATTGATTAAAAAAGACAGCAGGGAATAACCTAAAACCATAACAAATGCATACCTTTTGGAGATGGTTGCATTACACAATTATAAAAACATTTGCCCAAAGGTTAATAAAACTATATCAATTGCAGACTAACGTTGCAGGGGTCTACAACTCAAAGTTGGCTCAAACATGTCACTGATTAACGTATATGAAGCTTGACATAAAAATAATTTCATTCTATACACGAGCACCTGACAACAAAACTGCCAACTCATGTTTTTTAAGACGATAAAAAAATTTTAAAACAAATTCTAATCGACGTTAATACACAGGGAAATACTATGAGCATCGATCAGTATATAGTTTTTTCAACGCTGTTATTTGCGCTTGTCATGTTTATCTGGGGCAAGTGGCGCTATGACATCGTTGCACTTATGGCCCTGCTGATCGCAACCATTACTGGAATCGTTCCAACAGCAGATGCATTTGCCGGATTCGGTCACCCAGCTGTCATAACAGTTGCTGCCGTTCTCGTTATCTCTCGAGGAATGATTAATTCCGGACTCATTGATTCTATTACCAATCAACTCTATAAAATAGGGTCGAACATTACCCTGCAAATCACTGCATTGACCCTTTCGGTTGCAGCAATTTCAGCATTTATGAATAATGTCGGAGCCCTTGCTATTATGCTGCCCGTAGCGCTACAAATGGCCCGTAAAAATGGTCACCCGCCATCACTTTTTTTAATGCCGATTGCATTTGGTTCCCTGCTTGGCGGTTTAACCACAATGATGGGCACACCGCCGAATATCATTATCGCCCTTGCACGTGCAGAATATGCAGGCGAACCTTTTCGTTTATTTGATTTTACACCAGTCGGCATTGTTGTTGCCCTGGCAGGCATCCTTTTCATAACCCTTTTTGGATGGAGACTTTTACCCAGCCGTAAAGGACAGGGTTCAGTAGACGCGCTGTTTCATATTGAAGACTACACAACAGAAGTTCTGGTAACAAAAAACTCTACGATTGCGGGTGACAGGATAGCTGATCTGGCTCGTTTTCACGATATAGAAATCAACATAATCGGCATTGCCCGGGGAAAACAAAAAATTGCATATCCATCCACTGAAGAGAACCTGAAGGAAGGCGATATCCTCGTCATTGAGGCTGACTCCGATGACCTCAAAACCTTTGTTGATACAGCCAAGCTTGAACTAGCAGGCGGTAAAGAAATTGAAAAAGACATTTTGGGATCGCAGGACATGCTGATGGCCGAAGCGGTTGTCCGGCTTGATTCAACGTTGATAGGAAAAACCGCAAACAGCCTGAACCTGCGCCGACGATTCGGCCTCAACCTTCTGGCGGTCGCACGCAAAGGTGCCCGTCTCAATCAACGTATAGCCACAATCTGTTTTAAACTCGGTGATGTTCTTCTGCTCAGCGGGCCCTCTGAAAGCATGCATGACACCATTTCCGGTATGGGCTGTATTCCACTCGCACAAAGAAACCTGCGCATTGGACAACCACGCAAAATCATAACGAGTAGTGCTGTTTTTCTCGGGGCTATCATTCTGGCTGCATTTGGCTGGATGGCAATACAGACCGCATTTGTACTAGCGGCAGTAATGATGGTACTGCTGAACATTATCTCAATACGCGAAGTATATGAAAACGTGAACTGGTCAGTTATTATTCTATTAGGCGCCATGATCCCACTGGGCCACGCGCTTGACACCTCAGGGGCTGCTGAAACGGTTGTACTGCTGCTGCTTGGATTCTCCGGAGGTATGTCTCCGGTTATCCCGCTCATAATTATTTTTATTGGAACAATGCTCTTAACCGATATAATTCATAACGCTCCTGCCGCAATTTTAATCGCCCCTATTGCCATAAAAACTGCGTTGACACTCAATGTATCACCGGATCCTTTTCTTATGGCAGTCGCTATTGCATCCTCGTGTGCATTACTGACTCCCATAGGTCATCAATCAAATACCCTAGTTATGGGTCCCGGAGGTTATAAATTCGGTGATTACTGGCGCATGGGGCTCCCTCTTGAAATCGTTATCGTCCTTGTAGCTATACCGATGATCTGCTTTGTCTGGCCATTCTGATAAATCCCAGTAACTGTTATTAAGCAATGGCAGACAATTTTAAGGGAAGACGTTGGCACGATACGACGTGGGAACCACAGGTAATCAACAAAAGTAGTCTGGCAATCAACACTACAGGAAAAGCAGCGGACAATAATTGAACACTACGATGTTATCGCTTGGTAAAGCGGCGTGGAAGGCGGTTGAGGAATCGAACGACATTAAGCACACTTGATCGCAGCCGTGGTGTTTCTGTATCCTTAAAAATCAAATGCTTAAGAGCGATTAATCCTTGCAGAAGAGTAAAAAAAACGCTCCAGTACTGGCCAATCATACGTCCTGCAAAACGCGATCGCAGATTGGTCAAATCACGGACTTTTCCTTTATATTCTATTTTTACAATACGTCCGATTAAACTGTCGGCAGGAAAACTTCCCGGCAGGAATGTGTTATCTCCTTTTTCGCGGAAGCACAAAGAACCATCTTGGTAAAAATGTCCTACAATACGATGGACAACAAGCATATCTCTACGCTCAAACAGTGCTATATCACCAAGACTAATTGAGCGGTCTGCGGTACTCGGCACAAAGGTAAGGGTACTGCCCTCAATGATAAACGGGTGCATGCTCAGGCCAGCTGACGTAATCGTGCGCTGTTTTGTTCCTAAGCGCCACAGCTGAATACATTCTTTCTTCAGTACTTTTTGATCAGACATAACAGGCATAGGTTATATCAATTTTCATTTTTTGGAAAGCTTGTATAAATCCAACAAAAAAGGCAGGGCCGTTGTAGGCTCTGCCCATTATGTTAGAACATTAACAGTTTCTTACATGCCTACTATGAGCTCTGGCGGACATGGTTTTTTAGGCCCGTTGACAATATCCTCATACAACACTATCCCTGCAACATAATCTCCGATTTGAATTGTTACGGTTATTGGACAACCCAAACCGCTAAGATCAACGTCCTTAGCAGAAAATTTCATTTTGCCTTTTTTGGTATCAATCTTAATGGATGTTACAGGATCGCCCTTGTCTACGGGCTTTACTTTCGTAGATTTATATTTGCCCTTCTTTAAGGTATCTTCCTCTATCAGGAACGTGTAGGTAGTCTTATCAAGATCGGGGATATCATCGGACTCAATGGTAACAACAACATCACCGCCTATTTCCGCATTAAAATCAGCTTCAGTTACATCCAGCAAACCAGAGAACTTAATTTTATCGCCCTTGCCATTTTTTCCAGCCTTAATTTTACACTTGTCGATCTGAACTGATCCCTTTACAACACACACATTGCTTATACAAATACCACGGTCACAATCATTGTCATCGGCACACTCGACACAAAGATTGCCTGAGCAAACGCCGCCAATGCAGTCATTATTCTCCATGCACTCTACGCAGACCTTCTCGTCTGAGCAGACACCGACATCACAGTCACCATCTTCTTCGCATTCGACAAGTTCAACGCATTGGTCAGCCTCTTCGTCGCAGAGCTCTCCTGCTTCACAGGGTTCCGTGCCAGAAAAACACTCTCCGCCCACGCAATTTTCCTGACCATTGCAGTAGAGACCATCGCCGCAGTCACCAGCATCCACACACTCAGGCACCACTTTCAACTCAAGCGCCGGATCACCAAAAAAGATGAATGTCTCGAGCAAATCGCGTGAATTTTTCTGTTGATACGCAGCAATTTTAGAAGCTGTTAACAAAGCGCCTCCAATGGTTATATTCTCATTAAAAAGATAGTCATATATCTTTTTTCCTAATACCTCTTGCTCTGAAAGGAACCCGGACGAACTGGGGGCCACACAAAAAACTGCGCCTTTGTTCTGCTGACGCACAAATTCCTCTGCCATGCAATAATCATCATTGACCTCAGAGAAAGCTCCGCTTAAACAGTTAAGGATAATTAAAAAGGTGTATTGATCGGTATTGGTCAGCAGCGAAACATCATCTTGGGTTTGACGGAGCTTCAGATTGGGAGTCTGAAACCACCTACTCGACCAGGTATCAACACCACCATGCCCCAGATAATTTGTGATAAGCGCTCCATGACTGATGGCTTCAATCAAATCAGCAGTAGCGGTTGTAATAGCCGCATACTGACTCAGGTACAAGCTTATATCCGTATATGCTGCCGGAAGTATTTCAATTAAAGACTCAGCCACGTCCTCAAATATATTCTAGTCATCTTCGTCAGCAGCATAAATCACCCGTGATTGCCACTCATCAGGCAAGGCATTTTCATAGGTTTCAATTTTATCAATAATATTCTGCAGGTCCTGATTGTTTTTTACGCATAGACGCCCGATAATCATATCAGGCAAGGGGTCATCCCCATCAACGCACACATACCAGTTATCAGATGCTGTAGCACCGACATCTGTTCCAAGGGCTCCACGATAGCCAAGATAGGTCGGGACAAGGTCAGCCTTCCCTGAAGCTGCGAGACCAAGGTTGTCGCGGTAGTCATAGGTGGCATCACCGACCAGCACCACATAGGTTGGGTGATCCGTGGCATGCCAGTTAAAGTACGCATACTCTAAAAAATCCTTAATAGCTGGTACATCCTTAATACCATATGAAAATTCATCATATATATCCTGTACATCAACTATTTCAACATTCAAACCTGCCTGCTCTCGGATGGTTCGAAGATCTTCTATAGTTGACGCGAATTGGGCATGCGTAATGATAATATAATCAATATCAGTACGCTCGCTCATAAGGTCCGAAGGGGTATCAACAACCAGCTCATCCGCGGTCAAAGAAGAATCGGGTGTCACAGCGTACAACGCCGATACAGAGTCTATACTATGCTCAAAAAGAACTTGAGATGTTCCGTTGTCGGTGCTGATGTCGGTTCCTACCAGCAAAACAGGTGCTTTTGGCTGGCTGACATCAAAAACCATGATTACGGGATCGCTAAAGCCTTCGACCTCAAATGTTGTACCACCGGAAGTATCAGCACTAAAAGCAAGGTAATTATTATCGGCAATATAGTGTCTGACATATGTCAAATCAGCCCAATTAACATAATATAAATCTGTTAAACTACCCGCATCAACTGCTTCAATGGTCAGTGTATTTGTGCCTTCGTTAAAATAATCCGGTGAAATCCCGGTAAGTGTTCTACGCTCGCCAACGGCTCCCTGCCATTCAAAATCACGAATCAAGTTACCATTTATGAAGACCTGAGTACGATGGTTAAAAGAAGTTCTACCCCTAAGGTAGACTTCAAGATCAAACGTACCAGCATCCGTCGCAAAATCATTCAAAGTAAATGGTATGGCCAGTGTTGTTGATCCAACAATGTTAAACAATTTCCAGAACCACTGATCTTCTCCGTCCACATAGTCAGTAAGGTTACGCTTCCAAATTAAATCCTCTTCAAGCAACAAAGAAGTCCTAAATGAATCCTCCTGTGGAAAACCGCTATCTGGATCGCTGTCAACCGTCTGCATCCTCAAACCATTATCAGAGCCCTGATACAGCCAGTAAACATTTGTACTGCTATACTCACTCTGAAAGTCCTCGGCATAAAAAAGTATGTAATCCCCACTTTCAAACTGATCCGTACCGCTGCGATACACGGCAATTTCCTGTCCAAGGTTTTCAACTTTTATATTGCTATTGGTCAATCCGGACAGGTCAACCCCCAACATGGAAATATCATCATAGTGAACACGATAAATCCCCGGTTCAGAAGTAATAATTTTGATTGCAAACGGACTGCTTTGCAGTTCCCCTGACAACGCAGGCTGTGCCATGAAATATGTCGGGCCAAGCCGCATATCAATGGAATCAGAATCAGGATTAATAATTGCTGCGTTCCGTATCGCATCAAATGCCCTTCCGGCCGGGACAGTTGAGTTCTCAAATACACTCTGAGGCACATCAGCTGCCTCATCAAGCCCATCGAAGGAAAGCGTTACGGTCATACTACGCGCTACACGCACACTACGCTGGACAGGGTTATATTGGACGGGTGTTATCAGTATCTGGGCAAAATGCATACCACGCAAATTGCCGGTATAATCGATAGCAGCGAGTTGAGCAGGAAAATATTCATCACTGCTGTAAACATACGGATCTTTACTATACTGGATACGAGCATCTGCATCGTTTTCTAAGCTATCAAGAACATATGTCGGAACCGGGGCAAGATCTATGTTTTCAAAATCCTGAGTGGAATTAACACTGATTTGCATCTCAACACGCGCACCCGGTGGGATGGCTGCCATTACACCCCGCAACACAACTCCAGGCATTTGACGCTCATGATAGCGGTTAAATCCTTCTACGGAACACGCAACACCCTCAGCATCACCAACCGGTACAAACACCGGTTCCGGAATATCAACCGTAAACGTAATCGAACGGGAAGTCTCCGCAATAAGCTGCACAGGTTCAGCAGCATGTAAAGCAACAGGACATAACAATAGACTATATAACAATCCAAGCAGGCCTATTTTTCTATGCATATCGTTCACACCAGTCTACCATATGAGCAAATGCTTTAATCAATGAATGCCATATGACACCCAAACGATTTCAAGACCACGGTGGCGAAGCTATTTGGAACCCGGCCACGCTGTTTGTCTCTTTTTTATAAATTATCTATTATATTTGCCGTTTTCGCAAGTTGACCGGGCTTTAAACTGTAAAATGAAGTATTGTGAAGAGCACTGCCAAGCACCATTACCAACGAGGAAACTTTGCCGCCATGTGCAGCAAGCAATCGTCCGTTTGGTGCACGATTGACAATATTCGAAGCAAGTGACGTAAGCGCCTCAAATGCAGGTACTGAGCACAACTTCGGCAGGCTTTCATAACTGTCTATCTCACCCCTATAGGGAAAAACACCGAAAATATCATTGCTGTTCTCCTGCCATATGCGGTTGAACCGGGTCACAAATCCCGTACGTTCTGATACGCTGACCCTGTATACAGGATAGCACCCTTTCATAATTGGTCCTGAAATTGTAACACCCGGCAAACAACTAAGGGCATCAGGCACACTGCTGCTATCGCGGCACATGTATATGTCAAGGGCAATCCCGCCAGGCGGGCATACATTAGAATCAAGCTCTCCGACAATTTCAATAAAAATTCCAGGTGGGCAGGGCTGCGCAGGTTGATATGCAAACATATCTGCAGCGTCAATATAGACCTTGTCCTGAGATGCAAGACTCAACGAGCCCTGGAGATCTACCCTGCTGTAAAAAGGACTTGATTTTCGGAGACCAACAAGACGCTCAAAAGGCTCAATCATGCAATCAGATAGCCTGACAGGACAAAATTCATCGGACATAAACCCATAGCCCCTTCTCAGTAGTTCCAGAGTAAGCGTCGTCTTCCCAAAGCCCGACTGGCCATACATAATAATTGTCTTGCCCTGGCGTGTAACAACACCGGCATGCAGCACTATGTAATCATCGAGTTGTTCAAGAAGGTACCGAAACAGTATAAGCTCCGCATGTTCAACATAGCATGGGGTCTCAGGAAGTTCATACACCTGCCCTTCTACAAGCAACAAGGGGCAACGTCTATGAGCAGAACGACTCACAATAAAACAACTGATATCGACAATGCACTGGTTTCTTTCTATAAAATGTGAATACATCCCTGTAAACCATGCAATAGCTTCAGGATCATCAGAAGAAATTTTAATAGAGCGTCCCCAGCAAAACAACGTGGTGCTGTGGTGGCACTCATTAAGAGCTATTTGATGAACATTCTCACGTACAAAAGATGCCATAAGAAGCCTGCAGAAATAAAAAAAGGGTTATACAGCTGGCTGTACAACCCTGTTAATGGCAACCATTATTATTTTAAAATATTTAACCCAATTCTTGGTCGATTATTGCGTCATCTAAGCCTGTACTACCACCAGTCTGAGCCGGCCCAATGATAGCAAGCACTTCTTCTTCACTATACGTTATTATGATAGGTTTTTCGTATTTCATCTTTTGCTCCTTTGTGATTTGCCGAGTCATCATAAAATATAACTCCTTTTGCTTATCTGTTTTATAATTAAATAATAATCTATAAGATAACTATTGTCAAGTAGATCGGATTAATTTCCAAAACTAATTATTTTTTTCTTATTGTTTCCCCCTTATAACCTCATAAGCTTAGTATCGGCATTTTTTTTATTTTATTAATAGATAATAACATTTTTTATAGAAATCGTATGCCATTTCACTCAACTAAAAGCAACTTTTGTCTAAAATCCCGCAGAGTTTCTTGGATGTCATCAGATAGTTCATTACCTGCGTCAGGATAGTGAGCAGATAATTTTTGAAACATATCCTCACGTGTGTTCTCACCGTTACACAAATTCCAAACAGCATACGCGCTATGATTCAAGACATGCATAGTATCACTACCTCCATCGTAGAGCATTACCTCTTCACCTATCACCTGTACCGTTATCTCATTGCGCGCCAATGGTAGTTTTTCTCTATCAATGCTCATATCCGCCTCCTGCATACTCACAAAAATTAAAACACGTCACATCCACTATGCTGCACAACTCACTATAGATCCAATTATATGTTCAAAACAAATTCTTTTTCAAGCCGGAACAACCATATCGATACTAAACTGCATTACTCTAAATATACACACTATTTAGTACACAGGTCTCATGTCAGGCACTGACCAGATCTCCCACAGTTACATGTATGAAATCGGTAATTTTTTGCACAGATAAAAACAACAATCGTTTCCGAGCCTCTGCCAGACACTTTACACTACCGAGGCGCCTCCATCCATCCATTCTGGATACCTCCCCTGCAATTATGTGCTTGAATTTTATTTTTAAATAGGTATAATTTAAAACTTTATTAGACGGCGATGTAGCTCAGGTGGTTAGAGCATGCGGCTCATATCCGCAGTGTCCGGGGTTCGAGTCCCTGCATCGCCACTCTTCACACTCCCCTCAAAAACATACGGTCAAACATGCCAGTTGCACCCATGCCAACTGTGTCGTGCAACGCCTTGGAATTACCAACCTTGATGCTATGCAAGAACTTTATAAGTATAATTTTCACTGATGTTAAAAGTGAATCATTTATAAAAAAAACAGCAGCTGCGACATACACAGCTGCTGTTTTGTAAAAAACATAGCACGTCAAATTTAGCTTATTGACGCGGCTACAATTTCGGCAATATCCTTAACCTGAACACGATCAGACACCTTTTCATCCTTAACGCCATCCTCATACATGGTCAGGCAATAAGGGCAGGCAACCGCGATTGTATCCGGAGCAGTCTTGAGGGCCTCCTGGGTGCGCTCAAGATATATGCGCTTACCATCCAGTTCCTCCATCCACATCCGACCGCCGCCAGCTCCACAACAAAAACTCTTCTCACGGCAGCGTTCCATCTCTACAGGTGCGCGTCCGTTGCTGCAAGCCTTAATTACAGCTCGCGGCTGTTCATAAATATTATTGTAGCGTCCCAGGTAGCATGAATCATGCACAACAACCCTGCCTGCAGTATCTGCTGTCGGGTTGATCTTACCTGTGGCAATCAGATTGTTGATAAGCTCACTGTGGTGAATGACTTCAAAGTCAGCACCGTATTGTTTATAATCATTTTTAAGAGTTGTAAAGCAATGCGGACAGAAGGTAATAATTTTCTTGATACCATATTTTTTTAGCTGATCAACATTTTCCTTGGCCATTTTATCAAACAAATATTCATTACCCAAACGCCGAACTGAATCACCGCAGCATTTTTCCTCATTGCCAAGAATACCCCAGGAGACACCGGCAGCGTTTAAAATCTTAGTTACAGCAGCGGTTACCTTACGTGCGCGAGAATCAAATGCACCAGCGCAGCCCACATAGAAAAGATATTCTGCCTGAACACCCTCGGTAATCAGGGGCACATCAAGATCAGATGTCCACTTTGCACGATCAGATGGCGCAATACCCCAGGGGTTGGAACGCTGCTCGGAATTTTCAAAGAATGTTATCAGCTCTTCCGGGAACTCAGCTTTTTCCATTACAAGGTGCTGACGCATCTGCACGATCTTAGGTGCATGCTCGATAAAAACAGGACACACCTGCATGCAGGCTCCGCAGGTAGTGCAGTCCCAAATAGCTTTGGTTGCAACGCTCTGGTCACTGCCGTTAATCAAGGGAACATTCATCTTTGCGTCACGCGAAGCAGGTGCAAGCATATCTGCCGGACGATTTGCAAAAACAGACTTGCTGTTCGTAAAAAGATTCACCTTGCCCTGATGGATGACTTCTTTTGGATTCAACTTTTTATCGGTACTGCTCGCGGGGCACACTTCCTGACAACGTCCGCACTCAGTGCAAGCCATGAAATCAAGCAAATCAGTCCAGCGAAACTGAACCACCTTTGAGATACCGAAATCTTCCCCCTTTTTAAAAGTAAGGCGCGGCACGGTCGATACCAGATCTTTGCTGCGAAAAAAACAGTTCGGAATAGCAGTCAGCACGTGCAGATGCTTGCTGTAGGGAAGATAGTTCATAAAGAACAGCAGTACAATCGCGTGAATCCACCAGAAAACGCGCATGCAGGCATGCAGAGCCTCAGCATCAAGACTACCAAAAAACAGGGCGGCGACACCTTTTGTCACCAACATGTAATTTCCTGCAGTCAGTCCGCCCTGTTGATATTCACAGGCCGTCATGCCAAAGAACGCCACCATGAGCGCGGCAACCAACGACAGTATAAAAAAAGCATCAGCCGTCTGATCGATGTGCGCGGGACGAAAGAAAAGTCGTCGTACAACCGCGTTCACCACACAGACAATCACCACCAACGACATGATATCAGCTGCAAACATCAACAACCCATGGGGAACGGTCCCAAGGAAGCTAAGCCGAAAATTCGGGAACACGCCGTTGAGCAAGAATTCAAAATTCACTAACGCCAGGGTGAGAAAACCCCAAAACAGAAAAAAGTGGTTGAAACCAAACTTTTTCTGGACGACACGCAACTGTCCAAACCCGTAGGCAAGCATGCTTCCACAGCGTGACCACAAATTGTCAAACCGGTTATCTGCACGGCCCAGGCAAATCGTAGCTACGAGCCTGAAAATATTCTTAAAGAAAAAGGCAAAAGCGCCCAAACATAGTATGGTAAATATTAAACGTTCCAAGGCAAAACTCCTTTCATGACTAAGTATAAATAACGCACATTATTCAACAATTTTCGCGCCGGACTCTTTGATTTTCGCTATCAGGTCAGGGAGAATCTCAAACACATCTCCGACAATACCAAGATGAGCGACCTCGAAAATCGGGGCAGTTTTATCCTTGTTGATCGCAATAATATATTCTGAATCCTGCATGCCAACCAGATGCTGGATGGCACCGGAAATTGCGCAGGCTATGTAGAGCTTGGGATGCACGGTTTTACCGGTTTGTCCGACCTGGCGTGGATGTTCAATCCAGCCTTCATCAAACGCGCAACGCGAACCGGCAACAACGCCGCCGATCTGATCAGCGAATTCCTGCAGTTTATCAAAGTTTTCCTTGTTGATCATACCGCGCCCGCCGGATACAAGAATATTAGCGGCATTTATATTGACCGAGGTTTCCTGAGAAGCCTTGATGATCTCAACCACCTTGGCAGCGATATCATCTTCCTGCATTGTAAACGCTTCTTCAATCAGTTCACCTGTGCGACCCTGCTGAAACTCAGACTTGGGCATAACATGCGGCCGAACCGATGCCATTTGCGGACGGCGGGTCTCGGTCAGAATGGTTGCCATGATATTGCCGCCAAAAGCAGGACGTGTCTGCTCAAGAATGCGCATTTTTTTATCAATTTCAAGCTGCGTGCAGTCAGCTGTCAGGCCGGTTTTAAGATCGGTTGCAACTGCGCCGGCCAAATCGCGTCCCAAACCGGTTGCGCCCATGAGCACAATTTCGGGCTTGTATTTATTCACAAGCTCAACCGTACCGCGCAAATAACTTTGCGTACGGTACTGCTTGAGAACAGGACTTTCCATGCAATAAGCCTTGTCAGCACCGTAACCAAAAGACTCCTGCGCAAGCTGTTTAACATTGTCGCCAAGCACAAACGCGGCCAGTTCAACGCCAAGATCATCAGCAAGGATGCGTCCCTTACCTAAAAGTTCCCAGGAAACCTCATGCACATGTCCTTCAAACTGCTCGATAAATACCCAAACACCCTTCCAGAGTGCGATATTTGATTCTGCTCCACCGGCAGGCTCCTCGATTTCGGCTTCAGGCTCATCAGCTTCAACAGCAGCGCCCTGTGCCTCCATTTCCTTCAACAATGCTTCTTCCTCCGGGGTAAAAAACATTTCAAGGGCTTCAGCCGGACAGATCTTAACGCATTTCCTGCAGCCTATGCATGTACCGGATTCGATTATCGGCTCTTCCTTGTCATTCATCTCAATGGCATCAGCTGGGCATGACATTTGACACCGCGCACCGCAGGCAATGCATTTGCCTTCTATGAGGCGTGCTTTACCACGCGGTTTTTTTATTTTTTTAGGTTTTTGCTCCATTTATCCTCCAGGCCGTTTCAGGTTAATCAAATATATATATTGTTGTGCCCGATCCTTGTCTAAACGCTTATAATGTCATGATCAAGCAATTTTTTAAAACAGGTTTCAACAGCCTTGGGGCGATCTTCACCCTCACCCATCATCATTTCTCCCTGCTCGCGTTCAGGGGCGAAAATACGACGAACCTGAGTTGGAGATCCGAGCAGCCCAATTGTGGCAGGATCGAGTTTAAGCTGAGCATTGGTCCAGACGTCTACTTTGAGCTCATCAGCATCAAGACGACCGGGAACAGTGGGATAGCGCGGGGTGTTAATTTCACGCTCAACTGTCATCATCACCGGCAATTTTGTTTCAATAATTTCATGATGATTCTCAAGTTTACGTTTAACCTTGATGGTTTTATTTTCGCTGCTGATAGAAAGCACTTCATCAACAAGCGTAAGCTGCGTAATATCCATCCGGCGCGCAATACCCGGACCAACCTGCGCGGTATCACCATCAATCGTCTGCTTGCCGCATAACACAATATCTACAGGCTGCTCATCATTGAGTTTTTTAATGGCCAGACCCAGAACCGTACTGGTAGCCAGCGTATCGGCACCACCGAAGGCCCGATCACTCAGCAGAATCGCACGATCTGCACCAATTGAGACTGCCTTGCGCAGTACGCCTTCCGCATTTGGTGGTCCCATTGAAACAGCTGTTACCTTGGCACCATACTTATCCTTCAAGCGAATCGCTTCTTCAACAGCGTTGGTGTCATAAGGATTGGTAATGAACGGGACACCATCGCGAATAAGCGTATTGGTGACCGGATCAATACTCACCTGAGTTGTGTCAGGCACCATTTTAACACAAACTACAATATGCATAGAACACTCCTTAAATTAGTTTAGTTTTTTAATTATTATTGCTTCTGCATCTTACACGCAAAGTTTATATAAATATCATATAGAGCATAGTCATGCAACCCTAATCGAATGGATCCTAAAATTTTTACCGTAGTACCGAACCGGACGAACAAGAAAATCTACGCTGCCAACAAAGATGTCTGCCTAAAAAAGGCATACGACAGAAGCCAAAATATACCTGCGTGCTGTTACGCAAAAAGAGCTGCTATAGTTTCACAATACGGAGCTTTGACAACACCTTTTTCTGTGATCAGCCCGGTAATAAGTTCAGCGGGCACAACATCAAAAGCCGGGTTCCATACAGGAGTACCATCTGGAGCGATCCGGCGTCCGCACATAGTTGTAATTTCCTCCGAAGCCCGCTCCTCAATCGGGATGTCCCTGCCGGTTGCAACCGTCATGTCAATCGTTGACAACGGAGCAGCAATATAAAAGGCAATCCCGTGCGCACGGGCCAGCACTGCCAGTGAATACGTGCCAATTTTATTGGCAGCATCACCATTGGCTGCCACGCGGTCTGCCCCGGCTATAACCGCATCTGCACCTTTACATTTCATATAATTTGCAGCCATACCATCCGTTATCAACTCAAAAGGAATGCCGTCATGCATGAGTTCCCAGGCCGTAAGACGAGCTCCCTGCAGCAGGGGTCGTGTTTCACAGGCTGCAACAAAAATATTTTTACCCTTCTCAATAGCACTGCGCACAACACCGAGAGCAGTTCCATGCCCACCGGTTGCAAGCGAGCCGGTATTGCAAACAGTTATCACGACACCGTTCTGAGGCAATTCCTCCTGCCCATTCTCGCCCATACGCCGGTTAATCACTATATCTTCAGCATGAATACTCAGAGCCTCTTTTTTCAACAATTCCTGAAGTTCCGGTACCGTTGCCTGGGCAGCGCTTTTCAAAACAGCATCCATACGCTCCAGTGCCCAGCGCAGATTTACCGCAGTCGGCCTGGTGCCCAAAAGATGTGCGCTTATCTGCTGTGACTGTGCAATACAGTCAGCAGTCGAAGCTGCAGTAATTTTACCCGTTAGGAAAGCGAGCCCCATTGCCGCAGCAATGCCTATAGCAGGCGCTCCACGAATAGAAAGACGCTTAATGGCAACGGCAATATCATCAAGCGTTCGGCATTCAAGATATACTTCCTCTTCTGGCAGTTTGGTCTGATCAAGAATGCGCACATGATCATCCCTCCAGGCTATAGCCTCAATACGTCTCGTCATTAAGTTTGCTCCTTAAAAGTTGATTACCATGTCCGGGGTCTGCCCTGCTCCCGGCTACCTTCATGACACTGCCGTTAAAAAAAATAGCTCCTTTTTAGCGCTGCGATAATTATTGAGCTCATCAGGGAATTGTTCAAGAACCGCCAATACAATACCATCAAGCTCTTTGTAGTCAACAATTTGTGCTAAACCTTTTTGACTGACAATACAATCGTTCTCCAACCCATGATTAGGGGGAAACCTATAACATGACAACGCATTAATTGCATCTGTGAAAAAAGCTCTTGACAAAATGTATAACAAACGTTATATTAAAAACAACTACATGGACGGAGGAAAAAATGGGCACACAACTCACTCCCAAACAACAACGAGTATTAGACTTTCTGGAAAGCTTTATCAAAGAACACGGATATCCACCAACCACGCGTGAAATTGCCGGTCAGCTTGAACTAGCCGGTCCTAACAGCGCAAAAAAATACCTCGATATTCTGGAACGCAAGGGGGTTATTCGAAAAACTGCTCGATCATCACGGGCCATTGAACTGATAGGCCGGGAATCTCCGCCTGTATCAGGACGACAGGTTCCGCTCATCGGATGCATTCAAGCCGGCAGTCCCTTGCTTGCAGTCGAAAACATTGAGCGGCATATCAATATTGATCCGTCAATCGCCCGCACGGACGGCATGTTTTTTCTAAGAGTACAGGGCGACAGCATGATTGATGCTCATATCAAACCGGGTGATCTCGCTCTTATATACCCACAGAAACAACTGGAACAGGGTGATGTCGCAGTCGTACGCGTAGGAGATGAAGCAACTCTGAAGTACTTTTTTAAGGAAGAAAACCGCATCCGCCTGCAACCGGCCAACACTGCCTACGACCCTATCTATCTCTACGAGGATGATGACGTTGAAGTTATTGGTAAGGTTGCCGGAATTCTACGCGATTACCAGTAAGCCCACAGAATAGAGTACATTACGAACCAATTACCTGCAAACCGCACTGGAAAAGTTTGCTCCGTGCTCCAGCACCCGCGTGAGCAAACCTGTAAAACATCTCTTGGTAGCATGAATGTCACTACGAAGGACGATGTACCTTAGCACACGCCCCCCACCCTACAGCACAAATCATAACTACGCGCATAACCCACTATAAAAGGCATCTGTGATGAAAAAACTTGCTTAAAATAAAATTTCTGTTATTATTATTCGCTTAACAAGCCAGCGTCCCCATCGTCTAGCCTGGTTTAGGACACCGGCCTTTCACGCCGGCAACAGGGGTTCAAATCCCCTTGGGGACGCCACTTAAAAGAAAGGCTCTTAGCAGAAATGCTGAGAGCCTTTTACTTTTCAAGATTAATTCCCCCACCTATTCTGGAATCAAAAAAAGGCAGGGCCGACTGCGGCCCTGCCTGAATTTCAAATACCTTTTAGTTTTTTTAACTGCCCGACATAAGCTCTGGTGGACATGGTTTTTTAGTTCCGTTGACAATATTTTCATTCAACTCTATCTCAGCAACATAACCCCCGATTTGAACCTTAACGGTTATTGGGCAACTCAAACCAATAAGGTCAGCCCCTTTTACTTTAAACTTCATTTTGCCTTTAACGGTGTCAATTTTCAAAGATGTCTGGGGAATAGTCTTGTCTTTTGGAGATTTGTATTTGCCCTTTTTTAAGTAAGTTATCGGAAACATGTATGTGGTTGCATTGAGGTCGGGTATATCATCGGCATCAATGGTAACAATAACATTGTCTGCCTCCATGAAGTCAGCTGTAGTTACATCCATCAAGCCTGAAAACTGAATGCTATCGCCCTTGCCGTTTTTCCCGGCTTTAACTTTACACTTGTCGATTAGCATGAAGCCCGCAGGAGCACACACACCATTGAAGCATTCATACCCTGTGGAGCAGTGTCCATCGTATAAACATTCAACACAAAGATCTGCGACCTCATCGCAGACTAGCGATTCAACCTCACAGGGGCCATCTTCAAAGCCACACAGACCTTCTTCACAAATTGGCCCCCCTGTGCAATACAAGCTATCATCTTCACAGTGACTACTATCAAGGCATTCCACACAATCATCATAGTCCTCATCACATTGTTGATCTACTTCGCAGGGAGTTGAACCCGCAAAGCAAGAACCAACATCGCATATTTCAACGCCGTTGCAAAAGTTGCCATCATCACAATCAGCATCGTAGAGGCAGTCTACACACAGGTCACTTATCTCATTGCAGTATTCACCTGCTTCGCAGGTTGATATCCCTGAAACACACATACCAACGTCACATGTTTCTTCACCGTTACAAGAGACATCATCGTCGCAGTCAAAGTTATCGTCACATTCAACACATAACCCCCACTCGCATACATTGCCATCAGCACAATTGCTATCAGCCAGACAATCAACAACATCTGTCCAACACTGTCCACCTCGCGCGGCACGAACATCAAAGTTACTGCTCTTAACGCCTGAAAGCACCCTGCCGGAGTCGAAAGTCACGTACCACGCATCGTCGGTACTGTTCGCGTTAGTAGTAGACGACCAGTAACTCGACGCCATGTTAGGAAATGTTGTTGCCGGACTATCAAGACTATAATCCAAAAGGCTTTGCAGTTCATTCCGTGTAGGCAGGTGCCAGTCGCTGTAACCGAAATAACTACTGTCATTGAGATCATCTACATAGTCCAATGCCTCCGTCCATGATTGGGCTCCCTCGCTGCCTGTGCACCCACTTCCGTCCCATGTCTGCCCGTAGCCGCAGTGCTGCCATATAAGGCCAGTGCTTTTGTCAGTTATCGTGCCGTCTTCGTTATCGGCAAAATTACCAAATAGTCCATACGGTCCGCCCCGCACGGCGCGCACATAAGACTTGTCGTTCAAAGAGCCGTCAACGAAGCCATCATAAAAATGCACAAGCCACTTAACGGGGGTAAAGAAACAGAGGACAGTAGACGACCAGTACTTATCTCCCATCGCACTGAATGCGGGTTCTATTGCAGGGTTGAAACGGCCGGCATCTACAAGGGTGGAAAGTTCTTCCACCGTTGGTAGTCTCCAGTCGTTGTACCCAAGATAACTCTCTGCATTGAGCAAATCAACATAATCAAGGGCATGTTGCCATATCACTTTGCCATCACCCAGTGTATCATCAAGGTCAAATCCCGGGTCACGGGAGGCCATCAAGTTGCCATCCTGTACCCACCCCAGTCCTGTCACATTATCGCGCACAATTCCATTACCAAGGTCGGTATAAGATTTTGAATTGCACACTCCCTCATCAGGATCACCTGTACCGATCACCCCTTTTGGCACTAAATTACAAAATCCTGAATTCGAATTGCACATTTCTCCTTCAGCGCAGTCAGAATCAACCTCACAAAAAACAGCTGCATCCTGTGAAACAATATAATCGTCTCCTGCAATTGTTACTGTTCCTTCTCTAGCTTCACCATTATTATGATCTGCTGTAACGTGCACATAAAAATATAAAACAGGGGAAAATTCGCTGGTGAATTCAATTTGAAGATTTATCCAAAGTGAATCCGGCGTAGTGACAAGCTCACATGGATATGAAGTAAGATGAGCCCAAAAAGTACTTGTGCCACCGGAACTACTGAAAGTCATGCTTTCCGGAGAAACAAAGTCAACACCACAACTTGTATAACATTGATCATTTCCTTCGTCGCAGCTCTGGCCGTCGACGCAGGGCGATGTACCAGGAGAGCACGTACCATTTAGGCATATCTCTACGCCGTTGCAGAAATTACTATCGCCGCAGTCTGCGCTCTCATCACAATTACCACCACACATTTCTGCATCATCCAGCAAACTACCGTCACAGTCATTATCTAAACCATCACAGACTTCAGCTTCTGGGCCAATATCTCCTTGGCACCCGCCCCATAGGCCATCGGCTCCACAGGTTTGAGTCCCAAATTCACATTGCCCTACGTCAGTGGTGCCACAGTTTCTTGTTTCTCCTTCAGAACACCCACAGCCTTCATCAACCTCACTGTCACAGTCGTTATCAAAGCCATCACAAATTTCAGACTCTGGTCCAATTTCATTTTCACAGACACCCCACTGGCCAATGATATCACAGGTTTTGGTTCCGGACACACATTGGCCTTCGTCACTACCGCAAGTCTCTGTTTCTCCTGGAGTACAATCGTAATTTTCCTCTTCATAAGTTGCTGGGGTCCCGCTGACGGTGGTCGTTTCGTTTTCATTAACTGTTATAATATAATTTTGGGGCTTGCTCCATCCCGCGACATCTTTGAACTCAACGGTGTATTGACCGGGCTTCAGCGCATTCAGGCTGACGCCGGACTTCTGCCAAGCCTCTCCACTGATCCGCCAACGAGCGCCAGCGTTAATGGCCGTTTGGGGCGAGATGGTGACTTTCGACATTGTCATAAGCCGCATCACCACATAATCCATTGTAGTCGCCACATCCAGATAGGAAGAGTGATCGGCCTCTTCGTTATAGGCCTGAGTCAGGTTTATCTTCTCTGCATTTGTGTGGCCATTGCCGAGAAGCGCGCTCGTAATTGGCACAAGTCCATCATTGTCACCAATAAGGTTCTCACCATCATAATACATATCCTTAAGAGGCTCTCGTAAAATATTTAAACCCTCGTGATCAGATATCCCGTGTGAAATTACTTCATCTGCAACAGGTTCAGGCCAATTTTGTCCTACTCCAACAATAAGCGAACTGAAATATCCCCCGTATGCGATAATACGATTGTCTCCGATGACGCTAGTCATGCTATTAGAACCGCAAAATGGATTCGTCAGGCTTCCGTCTAGAAGGTCTTCGGAAAAATAGCCAACATCGGCTACCCTCTGGTAATACCATTCTCCCAATCTTGCGGCCAAAGGGATATCATTAGTGTTGTACCATGCAAGATCGAAATCTCCTTGAGTGCCACCAAAATTTGAATTATAGAACAGTGCAACAAAAATGTCCTCCCTTCTCTCAGGGTCATCGGGGAGGCGAGGCAGACGCACCCAAGAAGGGTTAGACCATGGGGAACCAAGATGCGGAGTTGCCAGAGTTATGACCCGGTGCACCTTGTCGCGGAATGTAGAATTGGTATTAAGAGCATATCGAGTTACCAACCCACCCATACTATGAGCCATGATGATAACCTGACGTTCGCCAAACGTTTGGTTTGTCAGGTAAAATTGATTTACAAATGCGGCAAATTCTTCGCCGTTGTCTCGGATAGAACGACGGGAGTCATATACATACCGATAAACCCGGAACTTGTTCTTCATGTCGTTCTGATTGAATCGCCCAAGTTGCGCTTTTGACGGTGCCATGTCACCATTCGCCCAACCATACCAATAATTTAGAGAATCATCTTTTCTGTCGCCACTCGCCCCATGCACCAGAATGATTGGGATTCGATTATCTGTCAGAGTTTCTTGTTGTGTAGCCTCCCCCCCATTAGAGTAATAAAAATCGTCGTGAATCATGCTCGGTTGCTGTCGGTCATTACGTACGATTACTTCTTTGGTGGCACTTTGTGAAGAATAAAGAGACACACTTCCATAGGTAACTTTAAAGTAATACTCTGGATCTCCCCATTGATCATCTTGCCAAACGGCATTCCAGGTAGCCTTGACATAGGTCTTGCCTTCTGTGGTATAAACGCTGCCCGTCACTGTGCCGCCTTCTGGGTCGTCGAGTGGCCATACACCATCGTCCTCATAGATCCGAAACGTGCATTCCTCTCCGACCGGGATGTTTTGCACCTCGGCGCACATGGTCACATCATCATCTCTCGATACATCCAAAGGCATCCACCAATAGGCGGAGTTGATTGTTGCTTCTTGCAAATAAAACGACCATACACTTGTCCAGTTGCTCTTGTTGCCGGCATTGTCTACAGCCAGCACCCTCCAGTGGATTTCGTCATGTGGTATATTGCTTGAAGGCGTGTAATTCGAAGAAGTGGTAGTAGTCGAAATATCTCCCCAGGTTATATCCCCGTCGTAAACTTCGATCTCATAATGGCTGATGCCTGAGCTTGAATCGGTTGAATCCGACCAGTTAAAATAGGGAGTCTGGTCATAAGTTGTGCTGCCATTTGTAGGAGTCTGGAGAGATGGAACTCCCGGGTCCGCTGTATCAATCTTGAAAGGACCATAGTGTGCGGTGGAGCTTGCCAAGTTGTTGGATGTGTCCACGTAGCGGATATGAAAATACCAGGACGAACCGTCCGACAGCGCAGCACTTGTTTTAGAACCCGAACCGCTTGATGTAGTGGTATAAGAGTCGCTACTACTCACCGAGGATGAAGAACTCGTTGACCATCTATAGTAGTATCGCTTCAATCCCTTGTTGTCAGACGCACCGCTCCAACTCACATACACCGTATTATCTGTTGACCACGTGTTGCGCGACGGTGAACCACTGAAACTATTTGGATTACTCGGCGGTGTTATGTCTGGTGCCTCAACTAAGTATAACGAACGTACACTTGACCAGTTGCTTGGGTTGCCAGCGTTGTCAACGGCTCGCACCTTCCAGTAAATGGTGTCGTAGGGGATATTGCTTGAAGGCGTGTAATTCGAAGAAGTGGTAGTAGTCGAAATATCTCCCCAGGTTATATCCCCGTCGTAAACTTCGATCTCATAATGGCTGATGCCTGAGCTTGAATCGGTTGAATCCGACCAGTTAAAATAGGGAGTCTGGTCATAAGTTGTGCTGCCATTTGTAGGAGTCTGGAGAGATGGAACTCCCGGGTCCGCTGTATCAATCTTGAAAGGACCATAGTGTGCGGTGGAGCTTGCCAAGTTGTTGGATGTGTCCACGTAGCGGATATGAAAATACCAGGACGAACCGTCCGACAGCGCAGCACTTGTTTTAGAACCCGAACCGCTTGATGTAGTGGTATAAGAGTCGCTACTACTCACCGAGGATGAAGAACTCGTTGACCATCTATAGTAGTATCGCTTCAATCCCTTGTTGTCAGACGCACCGCTCCAACTCACATACACCGTATTATCTGTTGACCACGTGTTGCGCGACGGTGAACCACTGAAACTATTTGGATTACTCGGCGGTGTTATGTCTGGTGCCTCAACTAAGTATAACGAACGTACACTTGACCAGTTGCTTGGGTTGCCAGCGTTGTCAACGGCTCGCACCTTCCAGTAAATGGTGTCGTAGGGGATATTGCTTGAAGGCGTGTAATTCGAAGAAGTGGTAGTAGTCGAAATATCTCCCCAGGTTATATCCCCGTCGTAAACTTCGATCTCATAATAGCTAAGGCCTGATCCTAAATCGGTTGAATCCGACCAGTTAAAATAGGGAGTCTGATCATAGGTTGTGCTGCCATTTGTAGGAGTCTGGAGAGATGGAATAGATGGCGGTGTGGTATCAGGCACTGTTGCAGATACAGATTGATATTTTGTTGCTAAAAGCCGACTACCAGAGGGGTGTATACCATAATCATCATCATACAATTTCCAGACGATTGTTCCGCTACCGCCGGCGCTGGGCGGTGTTACCGTAAAGGATTGATAATAGTATGTGCTTTGATTGATTGTAGGGTTACGGTTTTTGGGAGAAACAGACCAGCCCGAGGGCCAACTATCTGCTTCAATAACTACATTCCCGCTTCCATTTATGGAGCGTATGGTCACGGTTACTATTTTACTTTGCCCGCCTGTGAAAACTAACGGGGAGACCACGGTGATTGTTCCAGAATAGACTGCTTGCGCAGCATGGGCGGTTACAGGTGAGAAGACTAGGAGACTAAGTACAGCGATACAATTAATTGTATGATTCACATACTTCATTGCGCCTCCTCCAATCCAGACTTCATTTCCCGTTTTAGGTTCCATTGCACGGCAAGGGCTTCAGACCTTTCCTGCAAGGCCTTCTCGTATCGAACGCGTTCGGCTGGTTCAAGGGATTCGAACTGTTGCCGTTTTCGCTCCTCACTTGCCAACCGTTGGGTTTTGATTGATTCTATTGTCTCGGTATTTTGAGTGCTTACATTGATGCTCTGAGCGTTGGGCGACAGAATGGTCTTCTCGATTGTACGGAAATTCGTGGGTTGGCTTCCATCAGACTCCGCAAGCCGAAAATCCATTGGGGTAATCATAATGACGCTAGAAATCTGTAAGGGCTGGCCATAGAGTTGTTCCGTAGTTGGCACATCCAGCGTTTCCGCTCGGACCCAAAATTCTGGTATTCCCCGGAAGTGTCTTTGGATCAGGCGTGAATTGCTAACAGCGCCGGTAATGACTGTTGCCAAATCTTTGAATGCGTAAAGATTTTCTTCCGCCTTGACTACTGGTTCTGGCATCTCGCCTTCAGCCTGGTTATTGCTCGTCCCCAAAGTGGCTTTTTCTTGGGCTTGATATAAAAGCTCTGATTTCTCCATGATGTGCCGTTGAAGGTCTTCCGGTGTCTTGATCTCGTTGTCTGACTTTGCGAATATAAAGGCGTAGGCTTGAACCTCGCCGTCAACATCGTGGAGAATCATATGATCAACGGCGCGCCATTCGAAAGGTTGGTTGTTGCGGTGAACTTGCTCGCTGGCTACAAAACGTGCCAAATCAAGTTCAATGGTCTCGGTATCCGAGGTTATGGTTTGTCCATGAACAAAGCCGGATAGAGCAAGAAGACATGTCAAAAAGATGGAAGCTTTTACAATATTTATTATGCTTGTCATAATATTTTTTCCTTCCTTCGAACTATGATATCAATCTAAACAAGGCTAGGGATTGGACCAAACCCACTACCTGCAACCCCATATTAAATATTCACCTCAGCAAGTTTCACAACAAGAAACATGGAGGTCTACCGAAGGTTTTGCAGACAGCACTATTCATTTTTATACGATTTTACTGCTCATATCGAGAATAGCCTGTGACTGTTATATGTATATAGATGTTTTGAATTACACACACGTTATCATCTTATAAATGACTGTCAAGACTAAATATTAAAAAGCAGTACCTTCAATCGGCCCTGCACTGCTTGGGCAATAAATGCTTTAATACGTTTTGGTTGCATAGAGGTTGCGTTTTACTTCACGCTATTGCATCAATTTGCACGTTATTTCACAGCTAAACAAACTAAATACTTAAATTTGCATCACTTGTTTTGACTTTTATCTTCGGCACCAGCTTAATATAAAAGCCCGAAACTGCAACAGTTTCGGGCTTTTTTTTTTATCAGATTGCGTATAGGTTGCGTTTTACTTCACGCTATTTGGTCCAGCCTGAACTTCCTTGTTGTCAGAATCCTTCTTTATCTGTGAAAAAAGTTCTCCAGCCTTTGCAGACCCATTAATCAGAGCTTTGTCTGCAAGTTCTGAATAACGCTGCGTCATGCGTGGGTCGCTATGTCTGAGTAGTTTTTGAATGGTGTATAGCTCAACCCCTTCAGTGGCTAATTTCGAGCCGAAAGCATGACGCAGGGAATGCAGGAGGCGCACATAATCAGCTGATACTTTGAAAATAATTTCGGGTGTGTTAGTATTACACTACAAAAATTTTGATTACATGAGACGCTATGGACAAAATACTATTAATGCTTGCACATCCACGGTTTGAAAAATCCCGGGCTAACAAAGCATTACTCACAGCAGTCCAGGACCTACCCTTTGTCACGGTACATGACCTCTATGAACTGTATCCGGATTTCAATATTGACATAGACCGGGAACACGAACTGCTCACGCAACATCATATAATCATCTGGCAATACCCTCTCTATATGTACAGCCCTCCTGCTATTTTAAAACAATGGATGGATCTGGTGCTTGAACTTGGCTGGGCACATGGGCCTGACGGCAACAACCTCAAAGGCAAACTGATATGCAATACCATAACAACAGGGGGAAGCACTGAATCCTACGGACCGAAGGGATTCAACAACTACCGGCTGGAGGAGTTCCTGCGACCGCTTGAACAGACAGCCCTGCTCTGCAAAATGGAATGGCTGCCGATATTCAGTATACAGGGAACCTACCGCCACGCCCCTGAACATTATTCTCACTACGGCAATCAATACCGACGAGCTCTCCAGTACCTGGCTGAAGAAACCATTGACCTCACCCATATCCGCAAGCATCCATCTCTGAATGAATGGATAGCAAGCACTGAAAAGCAGGACAAGCCATGATAGACGGATTTCTTTATCAGGCCCTTGTATATATAACCGCTGCAGTTATCTGCGTGCCGATAGCAAAACGCCTCGGAATGGGCTCCGTACTCGGGTATCTCATAGCCGGTATTGTGATAGGTCCCTCGGTATTCGGATTTATCGGCAAGGAAGGCCAGGACATCATGCACTTTGCCGAGTTTGGTGTGGTCATGATGCTGTTCTTGATCGGTCTTGAGCTTGAGCCGGCTCACTTCTGGAAGTTACGCAGCCGCATATTCGGCCTTGGTGGACTGCAGCTCTGTGTTACGGCACTCATTCTTAGTGCGGGCCTGTACTACACGTTCGGCTTTACCTGGCAGGCAGCACTTGGTGCCGGACTTGCCCTGTCTAAATCATCAACCGCCATAGTAATGCAGACCCTGAAAGAAAAAGGCCTGCATACAACCCGGGCAGGCAGAAGCGCTTTTTCTGTGCTGCTTTTCCAGGACATGGCCGTCATACCCGTGCTTGCATTGCTGCCCTTTTTGGCCGCACAGCCCGGTCATTCCTCCGGATGGGCCCAGGCCGGACTGTTAGTGGGTGCTGTTCTCGCTGTTGTCGTCATGGGACGATATATCATTGCACCTTTCCTGCGTCTTGTTGCAGCCGCAGGACTGCGCGAACTGTGCGTTGCCGGCTCGCTGCTGATAGTTATTGCAACAGCATACATGATGAAACTTGCCGGACTATCGCCTGCACTCGGAGCCTTTGTTGCCGGCGTTGTGCTTGCGAATTCTGAATTTCGCCACGAACTCGAAAGCGATATTGAACCGTTTAAGGGCCTGCTACTGGGACTTTTTTTTATAGCCGTCGGCGCGTCAATTAATTTCTCCCTTATTGCACAACAACCTTTAACGATTCTTGCCCTGGTTGCGGCAGTACTGACGGTTAAGGCCTGCGTGCTAATGGTTGCAGGACGTCTGTTTAAAATAACGCTTGATCAAAACTTTATCTTTACCGTAGCTCTTTCCCAGGTTGGTGAATTTGCCTTTGTAATTTTTGCCTTTATGGGAACACTGCAATTACTGCCCGGCTCCTGGATTGATATTATGATGGCAGTTGTGGCCCTGACTATGTCCACAACACCTGTATTCATGCTCATTAACGAACGCCTCATCCTGCCGCGCTTCGGCACGCGCAAGACAACTGAACAGGACAGCAATGACATTGATGTTTCCAATCAGGTGATCATTGCAGGTTTCAGCACATTCGGCAGCACAGTGGGCAGGTTTCTACGCGCCAACGACATTGAGGCCACAATACTTGACAACAATTCAGAGCATGTGGAGCTATTAAGAAAGATGGGTTTTCGTGTTTTTTACGGTGATGCGACCCGGCTTGATATACTGCATTCGGCGGGAGCATCGGAAGCAAAAATTTTAGTTATTGCTATTGATGACCAGACGACAAGTTGCAAACTTGCTGCAACTGTCCGCAAACATTTTCCACATCTCACCGTCTTGAGTAGAGCAAACAATAATTTTGATGCCTACGCATTAATGGAGCACAAAGTAGAGAGGGTCTACCGTGAGTGCCTTGACGCCTCAGTACGCCTGAGTGTTGATGCACTGGTGCTTTTAGGGTTCCGGCGCTATAGCGCAACCCGGGCAGCGCAGAAATTTATCGCCTATGACGAGGCAGCTGTTCAAAAACTGGCACAGCATCGCCATGACCAGAAACAATATATCCACACAACACGTCAGGAAATAGAAATGCAGGAACAACTGTTGGCAAATGACCGCGCAGCGATTCATAACCTCAATGACCATGCATGGGAGTCAAATAACAGCGATGAAATGGAGAAGGGAACTGATTGAAAAACCTACACCCCGCGTTCAATATCTGGCCAGATAAAACGATGTAGTTGCGGAGCGCAGCGAACAGAAAGTCCGTCTTCAAGAATCCAGGCTGCCAGTTCTGCTGCGGACAACCGGGACATGACCGGTGAGAAATGAACGGCGGCTACCCTACTGCTATCCAACCTTCCCAAGAAATCACGTGCAAATTCATAGTCACAACGATCTGAAATCACAAACTTAAGTTCATCATAGCTGTCAAGACCGGCAAGGACCGCCGGGTTAAAACTATGTTCCTCTCCGCTTGCAGGGCACTTGACGTCAACTATCTTAATGCAGCTTTTGTCCAATCCTTCCAGAACAATTGAGCCGTTTGTCTCAAGTAACACGCTGTAGCCGCCTTGAATAAGCTCGAGCACCAACTGAGGCGTATCTTCCTGCAAGAGCGGTTCGCCGCCGGTAACTGCAACCAGGTGACAAGGGTAACGCCCTATAGTTTTTATTATCTGATCAATGCTAAACTGTTCACCCGAAGTTTGTGCATACTGCGTGTCACAATAGGAACAATGCAGATTACAACCGGAGAGACGTATAAAAACACAGGGATACCCGGCACGGCTTGACTCTCCCTGAATACTATAAAAAATCTCGCATACCTGCAGGCTCATTTTTTCTTTCTTTTTTTAAATCGGGCGGCCACCTCGGGAGCCTCAACAATAGTATGGCCCAGAACACGCATGCCCATACGGAGCAGTTCGGCCGTGCTGCGCGCAAAGACCGACGGGCCGCTGCCGACGTCTTGCCACCCGTTTTCATCAGGCGTAAGCTTTTCCCAGTTTTTAAACAATTTGCCCCAATCGCTTTTCAGGCATTCCATCATCTGCCGGCGACTGTTGCGCGGATACCAGTAGAGGTCATGATAAATAACTGAAGCAATATAGGCCCAGGGCGCCATCCAGGTTTTAAGAGACCACTCAATCACATTTTTTAGACGTCCCCAATAGATGAGATGCTGCATGCGGGCCGCAAACGTAATATCCTTCATCGGACCATCAAAATTCCAGTTCTCACGCGAAGCATCAACATCGCCAACGATCTCAATCTCGCGAGGATCTCCGCAGCCAAGTCCCATCTCATGAGCTATGCGAATATACTTTAAATCAAGTGGATTCATGCCCATAAGTTTTGCCGCCACTGCATCAATAGCAACCTGGTCAGAGGAAGCCAGCAGCACATTCTTGACATGCGGTTTCATGCAGCGCGGCCCCGGGCCGTCACCGGCAAATGTGCCATCCATAACCGCAAAAACACCGCGATGAATTTTCTTTTGAATCATCAACAGATCAACCAGCGTTTCATGAATAACTGGATGCGTCCAATGCCGATGCTCATTCAAAAGCCCGCCAAAAGCATTCTTCATCGCACCAGTCGTAGTCGTAAACACATGCGTTTTAATAGTCGGCAAGTGAATTATATTTTCACCAATAAAGCGCTTTGGAATAGAAAAACCATTTGGATAAACATCATTCAGACAAATAAACTTGTCCGCCAAATCGCCAACCGCATCACGGATATGAATCCACTCTTCGCCCTCATACAGATGCACATTGCGCAAACCGTGCTTCTGGATAACATTAATCTGCTTGTTTTCACGCTCTCCAAGGTGAGCATCAATTACGACTGTACGGTTATGACATCCATGAATCAAATCAGAACTGTAACCGTCCTGCTTCATGGACTGAATAACACCTTCAAGTTGCCAGGGCGTGGTAGAACATCCGGGAAAGAAAAAATGCCATGAAATATTTATTTTTAACGCGGTGTCAGCGTCGCGGGCTATAACGTCTTGATACCCGGCCAGGTTCATAACACGATGATAATCCTGCAGAACAGTTGCAGGACTTGTTCGAACAATCGCAACTTTAGATTTTGCCATATTCCAGTACCCCTTGAAAGTTTCTATTTTAAACAAGTATAAGCGTACTAGCCTGAAAAATAAATAAAAAAATTTAGCCTTCCGACCATCCGCCCCCTACAGACATACTCATCCATCATAACATGATGCAGTAACATGTAAGACTACTCATCATTACTGTAGCATTTACACAGGAGTCATCTCTTGATACAGACTTTTAAAAAATGCTCCACTGGTCAGGCTAAGCAACCATAAACCAGACCCCAAACAAACAATGGCTCTTGCGTGAAAAAGCATTTCATTGTATACAGATTTTAACATAAACGTGATTTAAACAAAACGGCGCATAGCTACAGGGAGAAGAACACTATGAAAAAAATAATTATCTACATGAGTCTGTGTATCCTGGTTTGTCTAACAGGTACTTCGAAACATATATTCGCAGCTGACAAAGCTCCGGTGAGTTCCAACCCAATTGTTGTACTCTCAACAAACCTGGGAGACATTACTATTGAGCTATACCAGGCTAAGGCCCCTATAAGTGTTAAAAATTTCCTGGACTACGCTGAAAGCGGCTTTTACACCGGCACGGTTTTTCACCGGGTTATTGCCGGCTTCATGATTCAGTGTGGCGGAATGACACAGGATATGACAAAAAAAACAACCCGGCCGGCAATCAAAAATGAGGCGAAAAACGGCCTGAGCAATAAACGCGGTACTCTTGCCATGGCGCGCACACAGGTTGTGGACAGCGCGACCGCACAATTTTTCATCAATGTATCAGATAATAGTTTTCTTGATCACGGTGTACGCGATTACGGTTACGCAGTCTTCGGAAATGTCATTGACGGCATGGGAACTGTTGAAAAAATAGCACGGACAAAAACCGGACGTAAAGCAGGACAACAAAGCGTACCACTGCAACCGGTCATAATAACAGGTATAATCAGGAAATGACTTCACCCGAGCCTTAAAAACAGATCTGCATGAACCGATCCTGCATACGTGTTGTATTTAAGTGCTGCGATGGTTAACTTTCATGTTAAGCATTTCCACAATCAGTTCGATACGTTGAGTACATACAGAAAATAACTTCCCAAATCACATTACAGAAGAAAAAAGAATGACTACCCGAACCACAGACAAAGAAACACAACTTATAATTGAACATGCAGTTCAGCTTGCAGAAAAACTGAAGATAAAAAAGATCCTGGTTGTATGCGAATCGCTCAGCCTTTGGAAAGCGCTTCTACCCCATTACGCCAATCATCAGTTTATCATTGCACTGTCAAAGAAAAAATTAGCCGAAAGCATAACTGTTGAAACTTTTCAGTGCAACTTTAACGACATAACCCGTCGCGATCGGCTTGAATATATTCTACGCTCAGCAGTTGAAGCGGAAAAAGTAAAAAAGGGCGAACGAGTACTGTGCCTCTTCAGCCTTGCCGGCCAGAAGCTGTTAGATACCATACGGGTTGTCCGTGTTCAAGAATACTATGGCCCCATATCACCGCATGATTTAAAACGCATCGGCAAAAACATACCCGTTGATCTCCTGTTCCTGGTTGTAAATTTAGCCATTGAGATCGGTCAGGAAGGCCGTGAAGGTCAGCCTGTCGGTACCATTTTTGTTGTGGGTGACACGGAAAAAGTTCTTGAGCTGTCTAAACCAATGATTTACAACCCATTCAAGGGATATGGCCCCGACGAGACCAATGTTTTCGACGTAAAAGTACAGGAAAGCATAAAGGAGCTGACCCTGATTGACGGGGCCTTTATCATTCGTGAAGACGGTGTTGTTCTTTCAGCCGGTCGATTTCTGCATGCCGGTGCAGGCAAATCATCACCAATGCGGGGGCTAGGATCACGACATGCGGCTGCCGCGGCTATTTCCCACCATACCAGCTGCGTTGCAATAACAGTTTCAGAATCTACCGGAACTGTTAGAATCTTCAGCAGCGGAAAATCAGTACGTTCCATCCGCTCATTCCGGCCGCAAATCAGCATCCATAAGAAAAACTGACGCCACATTCCGGGAAATATGCAAAAGACGTTTGCTACCACCGGATCACATATCTCCATAAAAAACCCGCAGCCAACTAAACCATGAAAACAGTCATTATTCTCGGCGACGAAATTTTTTTTCCGGTGGTCCGCTACTATATTACTAAACAACAAAATGTGCTGGTCATCACTTCAACGAACACCGTCCCGGACGGTCTGCACGAAATAGACACTGTTGAAACACGATGTTGCAAAGATCTTACGGCACAGGATCTTTTTAATGACATCGAGCTGGATGCTGAAACCCGAGTCATACTCTGTTTTTCGCACAATGATATGCTAGCTGCCTGCCACGATGCCCTGCGCGCTGTCAACAAGGATGTGCCGGCAATACTGATGGGACTCAACCGTAAAAATTACTTTGAAATTGATACGCCCTACAACACCACTTTGTTCTCTGTTGAACACCTGGTTCAGCAACAGCTTGAATCATTATGGTCTACACTCAACAATCGCAGCAGGCTTGAACGACTGCGTGCCATCAATCAAAACTGCGAGAATATTCTCATTCTCATTCAGCATGACCCCGATCCCGATGCGCTTGCGAGTGGGCTGGCCCTGAGAGTTCTGCTTGGACGCAACAAGCAAACTGCACCAATCGCAACGTTTGGCTCAGTCACACGAAGTGAAAATCAGAATATGATCCGTCTGCTGGATATTCCAGTTATACAAATACAAGCTGAAGATATTAATAAATACTCTAAAATCGCCTTGGTAGATGTGCAACCACCCTACTTCAAAAATCAGAAAATACAGGCCGACATTGTATTTGACCATCACCCGGTAAGCGAAGCATACAGCGCTGAGTTTACAGACATCCGGGTTTCGTGCGGCTCAACGTCAACCATTTTGGGGAAATATCTCATTAACGGTGAGTATAAAATTTCACAACGACTTGCAACAGCACTTACGTACGGAATCAAATCCGATACCATGTCACTTGAACGCGACATCAGCGACACTGATATCGAAGTCTTTACCACCATCTATCCGCTAGCCAATCTCAACATGCTCAGGCAAATCGAACACGCAATGCTCGCCTATGACGAAATCGGAGCATTCATTAAAGCTCTAAAAAATATGACCGTAATTGATAAAATGTTATTTGTCTGGCTGGGAACCGTCGCTAACGAGGATATTATTCCGAGGATTGCCGATTTCTGCCTGCAAATTGTCGGATCTGAGTGGGCCTTTGTTAGCGGTGTCCATAATAATCAGGTCAGTTGCAGCGTTCGCAATGTTGGCTACGTCAAACATGCAGGCGAACTAATTCAAAACGTTTTCGGTAGCTTAGGAAGCGCGGGGGGGCACCGCTCAATGGCAAAGGCGGTTATATCACTGACGGTTATGAAGAAACGCTTTGGCATAAGGCGCATGTCAGACCTGGCAAACAGTATCATGCAGAGTATCGTCAATGCAATCGAGAAGTAGCTTCCTGCACCTTGGTTTTTTTATACAACGGCACGAGACGTATCATCGCATAACAGGGGATAATTGCTGTGGCGGCAGCTAAACAGTTAATTAGAATATCACTCATTTCAAAACTGCGATACGGCACACCAAACTGCACACATTCAATAAACAAACCATACAGGGACGTAGAAACAAAGGCACGAAGTACGGGAGATTGCGAGTTGTCGGCAACACGCAACCACATACATGTCAAGAAACAAAGCGTACTATAGGCGATCATATGTGTGACCATCCCTGAATTAGCAGGCGTTCCATCAGTCAGCGACAACGGAGGCATGACTGACAGGACCAATATGGTCACGGCGGCGGCGACTGTTAAAACGGCATACAGAACAAATAATTTATTCCGGGATCCCTTTTTATAAAATTGCCTAGCACAGGCAGCACGCAGCCACATATATGCCAAAAGACACAAAGCACAATAGGCGATGACATAGGGAAACAGAGCGAAATTTACAGGCATTCCATTACTTAGGTACAACGAAGGCATGACAGACAGGATCAATATGGTTACGGCGGCGGCGACTGTTAAAACGGCATGCAGAACAAACAATTTATTCCCGTATCCCGGTTTGGACATGTGTTTCATCCTCTCTGTCGATGATCAAGTACCAAAAAACCAGCCCACAAAACGCCGACATCATTTCCATGCTGTACCCTGTTCAGCCTTAACCGGCCACGTAAAACAAGAAACAACGGCTTATTGAGAGCTCTTCGATAATCATGAGCATGAACAGCTAAGCCTGTACACTAACAGTACAACGCTGCAAGCTAAATGTTACTATGAACGCGTATACCTCATTGGCATTATATATTTTTAACACAGACTATCACACGAAACAATACATTCGAGTCCCAACCGTCAGAAGATATGCTTTCATTGAATGATAAACATGAATTATTAGAGACGTTGAAACCAATATACCATACGCAGCCAATACAAAGACCGCATACTTAAAACTCACTTGCAAAGATCAATCTTAATGATACAATCAAAAAATGTTGTGGACAAAAAATAATTATAGCTTAGGCAAAAAACTATGCTTATCATGAAAAGAAAGTCACAAAAATGTTTACCTATGCTGCTGGCAGCCCTGGTATCGCTTGTACCCATGGCGTGCCATTCCCAGACCGTAGGCCAAAGCCCTATTAATACAACTGCAAACACGCCAAAAATCGTGTTTAAGAGCCTTGAGCATGACTTTGGTACCGAACAACCAAACAAGCCCCTGTCTCATAGCTTTGTTTTTAAAAATCAAGGCACAGCCGCTCTGATGATTGAAAAAGTCAAAGCTGGCTGAGGCTGCACTGCTGCGCTGGCATCCGCCAGCAAGATTCCCCCGGGCGGGGAAGGAACAATCAAGGTTACCTTCAAACCGAGACTCAAGGACGGAGTACAAAAGAAGAGCGTGCTTGTTGTAACCAATGATCCTGCCGCGAAGAATCTGCGTTTGAAAGTAAGCGCACGCGTAGAGATGGTGCTGGCAATTAAGCCGGCAAGGATTGTAATCCCCGAGTTTATCGGCAAAGACGGCAGCACAGATCCGCTGTATGCCCAGTTTACAGGCACTAAGCGTAATTCAGTAAATATAGTCTCGGTTAAATCTGCCAACAAACTCTTAAACATAGAGATAAACAAAGACGGTTTTGATGGCGACACCACCCGTCAGATTAAAATCAAGGTACTGCCGGGTATGGCTGTAGGTCGTTTCCGCGAAAAGGTGATTTTCAAAACAGATAACACAAGCGTGCCAACCCTGCAGCTGTATGTCATGGGAGAGTCTATCGGCAATATCACGGTTAGTCCGCGAAATCTACCACTTGGCAAAATCAGCCCTGAGAGCACAACAAGAAAAACCATAAGGCTGCAGTCGACAAATGACACATTCACCTTTAACGTTGTAGACGTCAGCAGCACAGTAAAAGCAATTGCTACTGAGCTCATTACCGTTACCCCGGGCAAAGAATATCAGGTTGTTGTTTCTCTACCCGACGGCGCACCCCATCCGATTATTCGAGGAAAGATTATTATTAAAACCGATACAGAAGAACAGAAAATTATTACCGTACGGGTGTTCGGCCACACTACACCGATTCGCGGACGCACGAGGTCCAAATCTCCTGCCAGGACAGAAAAAACAAAAAAGCGGCTTAATTCGGGCTCACCTAACGAGCTACCTCCAATGTAGTTATACGCGAACTGAGCTACCCACAGGACCTGCACAAGAAAAAAACTGTTGGGGTAAAAAAATTTTGCACAGAAGACATGACACCAACCTGTCAAAATGACGCTTTAAAATCGCACCGTACGACCTGAAACTCTTTTTTCTCCATTGCAATACATAATTTTAACTGATAGTTGAACAGGATTTTAAGGCAGTCAGCAATCAACATGCAGGAACTTCAGCAAAAAAAAACAAAACTTGATACTACCCTCCGGGAAATGGGAAACGTGTTGGTTGCCTTTTCCGGTGGAGTTGACAGCACCCTGCTCGCTGCTCTAGCCAAAGACATTCTTGGAGACAATGCTACGGCAGTGACCGCAGTATCCGGAACCTATACTGAACGCGAGCGCAGTGAGGCTGCACAGCTCGCCCGCACTATCGGTATTGCTCATCGCGAAGTCGAAACCCATGAAAACGAAAACCCTCTTTTCTTGTCTAACCCCCCCAACCGATGTTATTACTGCAAGCTCGAGCTTTACAGCATACTTGAAGAATTAAAAACCAGTCTGAAAATCGCCTGGATTATTGACGGTACAACCACTGATGATTTTTTTGACTATCGTCCTGGAATGATAGCCACCCGCGAACGCGGAGTGCGCAGCCCGCTGGCCGAAGCCGGCCTTTCCAAAGATGATGTACGCGCCCTCTCCCGTGAACTCGGGCTGACAACAGCTGACAAGGAAGCACAACCATGTCTTGCATCACGCCTTCCCTATGGCACACCCATTACAGAAGAGCGTCTCCATCAGGTTGATAAAGCTGAAAATATTTTAAGAAAAGCAGGATTTACCCAATGTCGCGTCAGGCATCATGGAAAACTTGCCCGCATTGAGGTTGCCCCTGATGACATCAGTCGTTTCACCGACCCCGCGTTAAGAAATCAAATCATGAAACAGATACAGGCTCTTGGCTTTACCTGGGTAGCAGTCGATCTCGGCGGATACCGCATGGGCAGCATGAACGAAGCGCTGAAGGACAAGTAATAAATCTTCTTCCCCCCATCCATCCATCCATCAACCTTGCCGTGTTTAACACAGCCGTACTTTTGGTGGTCAGGTTACATCACCTGGCAGTGTGCTTCCCAACGTACTTTGTTAACACGTGCTAAACCGCGCTCGACGGTTCGCTGATACTGAACGCCGGGATTACCAAAGGCCATGACGTATCCGAACAAGTGGTCTTTGGGAATGCCAAGGTCGTATATGAGATCGGGCAGCGCAGCGAACATCATCTTGGCTATGCCGTCCCAAATGGTACCGAGTCCCATTGACTGTGCCATAAGTTCAAAATAGGCCAATGCAATATGTGTGTCTGCTTCCGGACACGGTGTAGCAAGTGGAGATGAAGTAATAACCACATGAGGAGCTCCGCGAAAAATTACATCGCTTCCGTTTTCTTCTCGTTTTTTTAATGCGAAACTAAGGTATTCCAAAGCGATATCGTTTTCCGGGACTTCTTCTGGTAGTACCTTAGCAAGTTGGGCATAGACGTCTTTACGAAAAGCATCCATTGTCTCTTTGTTGTCTATGACCGTAAACAGAACCGACCTCATGTTTACTCCGGTCGGTGCATGAGAAGCAATATTGAGCAGCGTCTGAATAGTTTCAGGCGCGACATTTTCATTGCGATAGTAACGAACCGAACGTCGACCTTTGATAAGTGTTTCCATCTGATCAGCAGTAGGGATGTTTTTTTCTAATAGCGTGCTGTTGTTCGGTGTTTTCCCATGAATAGATAACGCACCTGTAGGGCATACAGCAAGGCAATGGCTACATTCAAAACAGAGTTCCTCATCCAACACAGGAAATTCGTCCATTTCAAGCGCACCTTGCGGACAATCTTTCGCGCACATCCCGCACTTGATACACAATTCCTTATCGATTATAAATTCTTTCATCATTCTATCCTTCATTATTAACGTATGCAGATTGCCAATTTTTAGGCAGCACAAATTGTTTTGCTCAAGTCCATCAACAAAACCTGGCCTTCGCAACCTGCTGACCAACATTAACGGTAACAAGGTTATGGTACGAACCGTTGACGCCAGGTTTTGTTAAATTTACCCGTGAGACTGCAATTAGGTTAATCCTTTACCAGAGACACAGCACTTTTTTGCCGTTCTGCCATGCAGCTCGCGCCTTCTCCATGTGTCTCAGCGTAGCAAATTCTCTTTCGACATCACCGGAAGTCATCTGGAGCATCTCTGCCAACCCGGCAATCTCTACGCCCCCAGTTTCTTCAAGTATCTTCAGGATCTTTGTTTGGGTTGTATTGAAAATCGCATCATTGCCGGAAAACGATTTCGCTGTATACACAACCCATGGATCACAGGTGCGCGTAGGTGACAAAGTATCAATATAACAGTCCTCGCACATTGTCTTCCTATGATAAGTCATCTCATCTCCCGAGTTAATAAGTTTTTTGCATTTTTCGCAATTCATCTATTTATTTACTCCACTGGCGAACGAAAAATTTCTGTATCGGGTGTTTCGGCATAATGCGTGACCCGAGACCGTATGCGCTCATAGACAGGATCCAAATCGGCGGATATGGCTTTTTCAGGACACAGCCGCACGCAATTGTAGCAAATAAAACAGTCCGGCAGGAAAACAGGCAGGGGATTGAGCTCGATTGCCGATGCCGGGCAATTGTCGCGGCAGTAGCCGCAAAGAGTACATCGCTCAGGGTCAACCTGTCGGGAAGGCAAAATGGTTTTGGCCTTTGCAACACTGAGCTGCAGCATTTCAGGCACATGTTCTGCCGGCTGATAGTTCAGCGCTTCAATCGACAGCTGCTGTGTACAACCGGCATCGACATTGTCGATAACATCAGAGACCAGCTGTGCGACTTGGTCCAGGTCATCAGTATTCGGACGACCGTCCCCAATTGGGTCTGGCAGCGACCACATCAGCGAATGAACCGCCATAACCTTGGCGGCACCGGCCAGAGCAAAGCCCCGGTCAAGCAACTTTTTGCCCATCTCATGCAGGGCAACCCCGCTGGTTGCGCCGCCCCAGGTCACAAACGGAATCACCCGACTGTTTTTCACCGCTGGCAACTGATCAATAAAATTGATAACCATTGGGACCGCATGGGAGGAATAAACGGGCGACCCGACAAAAAGCATGGTCTCGATCTCACTTGCCAACACCGAGCTTATATCGGCAGAGGTAGGCGGTTTTGTCCCTAGGTTATACAGTGTGCAGGATTCCCCGCGAGCCATTAAACTGGTTTCAATTGTTCTAGCCACCATTTCGGTAGTTCCTGCCGGAGAAATGTATACGATAAAAGACTGGCGATATTGTTCAGACATTTCGTTCCCTTCTAGAAAACAGCACGCACCAGCGTGTCGGTGACAAATAAATCATACCCGCGTCAGCCAAGCAGCCGAAACGCCGAGAGCCTAAGAGTGTATGTGCCTAAGAGCAGTGTTGCACATAAAATAAGATACAAAATCTTGTGTTGATATGTCAATGAAACCTTCATACAGCACCGTTATGAGGTCGTTGTTGAATTTGCAACTCAAAACTGTCAACTGCAGAGTTGACTTTAATCCCTGTTTTCGCGCACCGCCCGCACTTGATACACAATTCCTTATCGATTATAAAATCTTTCATGATTTTCTCCTTATTTTTTAGCACATTCAGATTACCAGCTTCGCGGTTATGTAAGGTTCTGTGAATAAGATCGCATTACTTTGATTCTTCGCCAAGTTCAGGGGTTGTCCGTAAACAAATGACCCTTTGAAATATTTTTTCTAAATCAAACGATCAGTGTTAATGTTTTTTATTGGACTGCCATAAATTCCTAATATTTGTGCTGGCATTTGAGAACCTCCTTTATTGATTAAAATCCGTTACAGGATCAATTTCTTTATCAAAATTTTTAATTACGATGTAATCAGCTTTGAGATATTCATTCAGCTCTTATCCTGATTATTTCCTGTACCAATTCAATTAAGCATTTTTTCTTTATATCCGGTTGCAGATAATACGGATTAAATATTGTTTTTTTGCGTTCTATATATGCTGTTTTAAGACCTGCTTTTTTTGCACCGAATAAATCCCAGTCGTGGGTCGCGACCATAACAACCTCTTCAGGAGATATGTTTTCTTCTTGCGCCGCATAGTGATAGATATCTTTAAAAGGTTTGTATTTATTTACAGAATCAACAGAGTAATATGCATCAAACAGATCAATGATTCCGGCGTTAGTAAGCTGCTCTTGTATCATAGCCAAAGATGAATTTGATACGGCAATTGTCCTGATGCTGCTTTGACTAAGGATTTTAAGCGCCTCGGCAACATCATCGTATGCGGGCAGTTTTCTGAAAGAACCAAGTATGTCAGACTTGGTTTCCGGTGTTAATTCCTTGCCGCTTTCATAAAATATGTTTTCCAGTACAACCGCTGCCAGTTCACCAAAATTCTTATATTCATCCATAATGCCAGTTACGGTAGAAGTGTGCAGCAGCTTGGTAAACCAGTATTTTACTACATACGCATCATCAAAATGTTTACCAAAGCTGTCTTTCAGGAGACTCAAATTCAACAGCGTCTCGTTCATGTCAAAAAAAACAGCCTTTATCATTTAGAACCCCCTTTTTTATATGGTTTAACCAACTGCCTATGGACATCTCAAAAATAAGAGCCCCTAAACGATTCTCATTATTCAGTGATTGTTTGTCTGTGAGATGGAGCCGGATATGCAATTCACTGAATGTGAATTATTTGCAGACACTATTTCTTAAAGCTTTACAACACTGCGGCCAAGTTCCCGGGCCCTGTCAAGAAAACCCTGATTACGCACATAGTCCCCTTCAGAGCGCTTCGTATCAAGCCCCAAGTTCTCATACGCCTGACTCAACCGCTCAGAGCTCATTTGTATCTGCCCGGCCAGGGCCAGCCCTGTTGCCGAAAGAACGCTAAGTCTATTTACCGGTCCAAGTACCCCGGTGATGTATTCAAACAAGTCTACAACCGGACGGGCATCCTCATCCGTTGGTGATCCCATCGTGAGCAGCAAAATGAAATGCTTTTTCCACAGATGCCAGGGCGTATGCACAAGGCCCTGCTCCGTAATCCGAACATTCATAAACGAACGGAAACGATCAAGTATCATTTTTAAAGGGGCGGCCACATGATGAAAGTATATTGGCCCGGCAAAAACAAGCACATCAGCTGCCAGTATTTTTTCACTCAATGCGGGCCAGTCGTCATTTGGCAGGGCACAACGTTTAATAAGATTGCAACGCAGGCAGCCACGGCAGGGTTTGACGTTACAATTGCCTGCATAAATCATTTCCAGGCTGCCGCCTTCATCCTGCAATCCACCCTCAAATGCTTCAAGAAGAGCAGTTGAGTTTGCGTTGGTCCTGGGACTTGATGAAAAGGCAAGTACGTTCATATTTGTTAAGCAGATCCGCTTCGGGCTGGAGTAACAAATGAAGTGTCTTTGAAATAGTCGCTAATCAAAGTAATCAGACCACTAACACAGTGAACAATGGTCACACCGCTGTTTCGATATGGATGCACCGATTCAAGCTGCGCGCTATTAGTCCATATAACACAGGCTTTATCATGATTGGCGATCACATCCTGCACCTGAAAAATAATATCAGGATATTTACGAAGCAATGCCTTAAGGAAAATTAGAACCCGTTTTTTCCCGACCACCCGGGCAGTTCCCGGGAAATCAAACTGAACATCCATGGATAAATACGGCTCAAGTATAGCCATATTTTTAGTGTTCAGAGCTTCGAAAATTGCGCTGGATGCCGTGCATTCTGGTGGAGCGGGTTGGGCTGTCATACCATCACATTCATGTTCAAGGGGTTCGGGGGCATGGGTTCTTTATACGAAACCTGCATCAGGACTGCAGCCATCAAGCTTCCGACTTGGGCGGCGCCAGAGAGTCAAGCACACCACAAGCACGGTCTTTAAACTGTTCCGGTACTTCGATCACAGCAAAGCCCTTCTGGGAAACATAAAGACCATCAAAAGATGTGTCCTGAAAGCTGCGCACCAGTACTGGTATATTCTCTTTCTCAAGCGCATCCTTCATAACGTCAGCTTCGAACCTGTCGCCGGCAATCCCCGCCCGCACAAAAACTTCTTCAGCCTCAACTTTTTGCTTGGCTCGCAACTCGTCCCACTGCTGCTCGTCGATTAATTCACAGTTGCACTCTTCGCACCGTGTTACGCTGTCCTGAAACTCTTCTTCACACTTGGGACAATATTTCATAATGATTTCCCTCGTTGATTATTATTCAAAACGAATTTCAACCACGGTGTAGCTTCTGACACCACCCGGAGTTTTTACCTCAATAAAATCATCAACGCTTTTGCCGATGAGAGCCCTGGCAATCGGAGAGCTAAGGGAAATTTTACCTTGCTCTACATCCGCCTCATCAAGACCGACAATCTGATAGGTTACCTCTCCACCGCGATCCTCGTCTTCCAGCACAATGCTAGCACCGAATGCAATCTTATCAGATGATATCATAGCCGGATCAATAACCTGTGCGCTTGCAAGTCTTTGCTCTATCTCTTTAATCTTTCCTTCAACAAAACTCTGCTTTTCCTTGGCAGCATCATATTCAGCATTTTCCGACAGGTCGCCATGCGCGGCGGCAGTAGCAATCTCTTGAATAATCTCCTGGCGATCATACGTCTTCATCTTGCGGACTTGCTCTTTCAAGCTCTCATACCCTTTTTTGGTCATAACACTGTCTTGCATGATTCCCAACACCCCGTATCACCTGCGTTAAAAAAAAAGAAAAAGATGACCGTTAGTGGTCATCCACGCTCACTGTTTTTTTCTATGCTTATCTCTATTGAAAAATTAATACCGTGAACATGCGCTAATGTCAACACTATTGAAATGCATGCAGTCTGCATAAAAATTATGGAATCAGCTTTGATTATACTTGACACTCTATTTTTTTAACACAATAATTATTATCAAAAATAAGAGGCTGGTTAATACCGCCTTGAATAAACAATCGTACCCAAAAACCAACCTATAGGCACAGGAGGGTCTCAAATGAGCACGGAGAAAAAACTCACCACCAACGCCGGGGCACCAGTACCGGACAACCAGAACGTCATGACAGCCGGTCCTCGCGGCCCGCAGCTGCTGCAGGATGTTTGGTATCAGGAAAAAATGGCCCATTTCGACCGTGAGGTTATTCCGGAACGGCGGATGCACGCCAAGGGCTCCGGAGCCTACGGCACCTTCACCGTTACCCACGACATTACTCAATACACCCGCGCCAAGATTTTTTCAGAGATCGGCAAGAAAACCGAGATGTTCGCGCGTTTTTCCACCGTGGCCGGTGAACGCGGTGCTGCCGACGCCGAGCGCGACATCCGTGGTTTCGCGCTTAAATTTTACACCGAAGAGGGCAACTGGGATCTGGTGGGCAATAACACACCGGTCTTTTTCCTGCGCGATCCGCTCAAATTTTCGGATCTTAACCATGTTGTCCATCGCGACCCGCGTACTAACCTGCGCAGCGCCAAAAACAACTGGGACTTCTGGACATTATTGCCCGAGGCCCTGCATCAGATTACGGTGGTCATGAGTGACCGCGGCATTCCGGCAAGCTTCCGCAATATGCACGGGTTTGGCAGCCACACCTTCAGCTTCATCAACGCTAAAAATGAGCGCTACTGGTGCAAGTTTCACCTCCGCACCCAACAGGGCATCAAAAATCTCACCGATGCGGAAGCTGAGGCGGTGATCGGTAAATGTCGAGAGAGCAATCAACGCGACCTCTACTACTCCATAGAGAAGGGCGATTTTCCGCGCTGGACCTTGTACGTCCAGATCATGACCGAGGAACAGGCCACTAATCTCCCCTACAATCCTTTTGACTTGACTAAGGTCTGGTACAAAAAGAATTATCCTCTTATAGAGGTTGGGGTTATGGAACTTAACAAGAACCCGGAAAACTATTTTGCTGAGGTTGAGCAGTCGGCTTTTAACCCGGCCAATGTCGTACCGGGCATCAGCTTCTCTCCCGACAAGATGCTTCAGGGCAGGCTCTTTTCCTACGGCGATACCCAGCGCTACCGGTTAGGTGTCAACCATCACCTTATCCCGGTCAATAAGGCCCGCTGCCCCTTTCACAGTTATCACCGTGACGGCCAGATGCGTGTGGATGGCAACCATGGCTCGACTCTCGGCTATGAGCCCAACAGCTATGGTGAGTGGCAGGAACAACCAGATTTCTCCGAGCCGCCTCTGGAACTGAGCGGGGCAGCGGCTCACTGGAACGCCCGCGAGGATGACAGCGATTACTATACCCAGCCGGGCAAGCTCTTTCGCCAGATGAGCAAAGAACAACAGGAGGTGCTATTCGGCAACACCGCTCGGGCTATGGGCGATGCGCCGGAAATGATCAAAATTCGCCATATCGGCAACTGCCTCAAGGCTGATCCGGCTTACGGTAAAGGCGTGGCTGATGCCCTGGGCATTCCGGTGGGCGAAGCAGAAGCCTGATTTATAAGAAATAAAACACTGCGGGCGAACATCCGGCTTGTATACCGGCCAGATGTTCGTCTGTTTGCAATGCTGTAATAACGTCTGGAAAGTGAACCAACCACCACTATGACAGCTCCGGCAACTCTCCCGAAACTTTTTCAGATCGAGCCCACAAACGCCTGTAACTTCAATTGTGAAATGTGTTTGCACGGGTCATCAAAAAAGACACCGGCAACATACTTCTCACTTGAAAGTTATGAGCAGCTTGCTCGCGACGTTTTCCCTGAACTTGACAGCCTAATTCTATATGGCTGGGGCGAACCTCTGATGCACCCGGATTTCATCACCATGCTCAAGATCGCACGGACCAACCTACGGCCTGAAGCAACAATTAAAGTAACATCTAATGGTTCGCTACTGAGTACCGAAATAATAGACACTATTTTGAATAATAATTTAATAGACTTCCTGAATATCTCCTACGATAAGCCACCCGGAGAAAGCAACACCTTTCCAGGCCATCACAGCGATTCCGGCAAAGTCCTTTATAACCTTGATTACACACTGAAACACCCCAAACGTTCACGCATGAAAATCGGCATAGAAACTGTTGTTATGCGCTCAAACGTTGAAGCCCTGCCAGAGCTTGTAGATCAATTCGGCAAACACGGAGTTGATTCAATTTTGGTCAGCCATGTATTTCCCTATCACGCACAACTTGAAACCGAAATGCTCTATACGCTCATGTCATCCGAGGCATGGGAAGTTTTTGAAACAATCGGTGACATCGACGCTCAGGACTGGTTTGGAATAACCCGCAAAGAGGGCAACTCTTTCGACCCGGTATCCGGCATCACCCCCCAACAGAAACTCCTCCTTGAAAAGGCCCGCTCAGACGGAATCACACTCAACTACACTCTTTCCCAGGCTGTAAAAAAACGGGCTCCCGAGTTTAAAAACACACAAATAATTTTCGATCAAGCTACCTGCAATGCACAGCGTTATGGCATGCAACTTGATCTGCCTCCCCTGTTCGGCTCCTTGAAAAAACGAGCCTGCCCCTATATTCAGGCACAAGCCACAGTCATACGCTCTGACGGTGCGGTAGTCCCCTGCTTTAAAAACCTTTACCCTCACAGCGCCTACTTCAACGGCCGCACGCGCGCGTATACGCCTCACGTATTTGGTTCATTAGCGCAGATGTCTTTTACTGATATTTGGAATTCAACTCAGTACCAGCAATTCCGCGAAGATATGTATGATATGAACAAAAACATTGCATGGTGCGGTGACTGTTCATTCTCCCTGTACTACTGTTATTTCTCTGAAGAAGCCCCACACGACTGCATGCTCAATGAACCATTCTGTGCTGACTGCCCATTTAGTTTAAATCTTACGCGTTGCGTTTTGTAACAATTTAATTGACTTTAGATCTTCATCTAATTAAGATTAGCATCTAAAAAAGAAATTAATTGTAATGGTTCTGGAATGAAGCTCGAATTAAGTACATATAAACATATAATGGATAACCTTGCTCTTGGTATCTATTTTCTGGATAAAAACCGGAAGATAACCTACTGGAACAAGGGAGCCGAAACAATTAGCGGCTATACTGCAGATGAAGTGATTGGTCGCGGTTGCTCGGACAATATCCTGGTACACATCGACCATGAAGGCAATCAGTTATGCTGTAATCAATGTCCGGCAGAACTCACACTGCTTGATGGACAGCGCCATGAAGCCGAGGTGTATCTACGCCACAAACAGGGCTACCGTCTGCCGGTACGAATCTGCATAGACCCTATAATCAGTACCGATGGAACAATTATCGGAGCAGTGGAACTGTTCTCTGACATGTCCTCCAACATGGCCCTGCGCCAACAGGTTGATGAACTTGAAGAAATAGCGCTTTTCGACAGCATGACTGAAATCGGGAACCGGCGCTACGCCCAGATGAACCTGCATGCTCGCTTTAATGAAAAAAATCGCTACGGCTGGGAATTTGGCCTACTCTTCATCGATATTGACCATTTCAAACAGTTTAATGATTCTCACGGCCACAACGTTGGCGACCGCGTGCTGAAAATGATAGCCAAGACCCTCTCCAGCAATATCAGACCGTTTGACGTTGCATGCCGCTGGGGTGGTGATGAATTTATTGTTATCCTTGTGCACGTTGACCCGGATGGACTTCTTGCTACCGCTGAGAAGCTGCGTGCACTGGTCGAACAATCTTCTTTTTCTGAGAATGACGAACAAATTCACGTAACGGTTTCAATCGGCGCTACCCTCATGCACAATGATGACACCACCGGAACACTGGTTCAGCGTGCCGACGCTCGCATGTACATGAGCAAAAAAAAAGGGCGCAACCGCGTCACATCAGGCTAAATTTTACTGGAGGAACAGCGCACTGCCGGGGCCCGGGCAGTGCCAAACCCCGACACCACACTACCGCATCACAAAAACACACACCCGGCTTACTGCACAAAAAGATTCTTACTTGAAAATTCAGCGTCACTAGTTACATTGATACCCAGCCTGCGCAGTCCCTCTTCATCGCCCCGCGTCGGCATATGTGTACTGTGCATCTCACATCCCCGCAAATCGGGCAGCCGATCAAGGGCAAGTTGAGCAGCCGGATTGCTCATCGCGCTGATGCTTAATGCGATAAGGGTTTCTTCCAAATCAAGACTGGCACTTTTCATATTCAAAATACTGGTTTTAAATTCAGTAACAGACTCGGTAATTCCTTTAGGTAAAAGGTGCAAATGCTTTGGTATGTCAGCCAAATGCTTGATCGCATTAATAACAAGGCTGGATGCGGCATGCAACAAGGGAGAATTATGACCGGTAATGCAGGTCCGGTCGGGAAGTTCAATCGCGGCGGCAACCACTGTGCCCTCATTGCCGGCCATTAACTTCCTTTCGCGCTGTACTTCAGCATGCGCCGCGGCAATCACCTGACGTTCATCAAGATTGATATCAAGCTCACGCATAAGCAGCTCAACCCGCTGCACCGTATCATCATCAGCTAAACCCATTACACATTCACACTTATACCGTAAATAGCGCCGAATAAGCTCCTGCCCAGAGGCCTGCCGCACAAGACTGTCATTAGTTATAGCAAATCCAACCTTATTAACCCCCATGTCGGTCGGGGAACTATAGACGGACTGCTTGCCGGAAATCCGTTCCAGAATTCGCCTGACAACGGGAAAAACCTCCACGTCACGGTTATAGTTGACCGAGGTTTTGCTATAGGCTTCAAGGTGAAAAGGATCAATCTGATTGTAATCACCAATATCGGCAGTAGCAGCCTCATAGGCAACATTCACAGGATGCTTCAGTGGAAGATTCCACACAGGAAAGGTTTCAAACTTGGCGTATCCAACATTTATACCACGCTTGTGTTCATGATACAGCTGAGATAAACAGGTAGCCAACTTGCCGCTACCGGGGCCGGGACCGGTTACAACAACAAGCGGATTTGTGGTTTCTATATATTCGTTTGCACCGTAGCCCTCATCGCTGACAATCATGTCAACATCAGTGGGATATCCCTTGGTGTAGCGGTGAACATACACACGAATACCGCGATGTTCGAGCTTGTCTTTAAAAACCTTGGCCGCAGGCTGGTCATCATAGCGCGTAATAACTACCGCGGTGATAGCAATACCCCAACCATTGAGATCATCAATGAGCTTAAATGCATCCGCATCATAGGTGATGCCGAAATCAGCACGGACTTTTCTGCGTTCTATGTCACCGGAATAAATACACAGGATTATGTCGGCCTTCTCCCGCAGATTCTGCAGCAGCTGCATTTTAACATTAGGATCAAATCCGGGAAGTACCCGGGAGGCGTGATAATCATAGAGCAGCTTGCCGCCGAATTCCAGATAGAGTTTGTCTCCCATAGCATCAACCCGTTCAAGGATTGAAGCAGCCTGTTCACGAAGATATGCCTCATTATCAAATCCAACTGGTCTGGTCATAGGTTTTCCCGCCGTGAATAAAGATTAATTTGAATAAGGATTATTGGTCACGCACTATAATGTATCTTCAGCGCCAGCGTCAAGTAATTATATGGAGTTGTTAATCTTTTCAAAAACTTCCGGCACGCTTGTCAAACCAGGTTGATCTGTGTTAAACATCACAACTCGCTCAAAACAATTTCTAGAACACTGCTATGCCAAACATAACGCTCAATTCCATGCAGTATTTCTACCAATCACAGGGTACGCGTTCCGCGACAAACCCTGCGCTGGTGCTTTTGCACGGTTCAGGCGGCGATAGCTCAGTATGGGCTGCCCAGATTGAATCCCTTTCAGAAAATCACCATGTTATTGCACCCGATCTTCCCGGCCACGGACAATCACAGGGCAAGCCTGCACGCGAACTGCAAGAATACGTCAACTGGCTCAAGATGCTAATTGAATCTCTGAAACTGCCTTCGTTTGTGCTCGCCGGACATTCGCTTGGCGGTAATATCGCCCAGCAATTTGCACACATGTTTCCCGACTCACTCCGGGGTCTTATCTTAATCGGAAGCGGCATGCGCTTTGACATATCGTCGGAGTATCTTGCTATGTTGCGGCAAGACTTTGATGCTGCCTGCAGGCTATCAAGCCAGCAAGCATACGCCGCCCCGATGCCGATTGTTATGCTCGAAAAAGGCCGAAATATGCTGCGCCGCAACGGGCCCGAAACCCTGTTGCGCGATCTTTCACTCTGCGGCGATTTTGACAGCACAGCATGGGCCCATACCATTTCGATGCCCTGTCTTATCATGTGCGGCGAACAGGATGCTATAACGCCCTGCTCTCTTTCACAGCAACTTGCCCATGTTCTTCCAAACAGTACTCTGAAGAACATACATGCGGCCGGTCACATGGTTATGCAGGAACAGCCGGTTTTTTTTAACAAAGAGGTTTCTTTATTTATAAAAAAGAGATGCGGTGCAAACGCATACTAGATATGGCCCTTTGACCATTACGATAGGAAACACTCTATGCCGGGAATCAAAATTCACAGTATCCAGGCCGTACTCAGCAGTGCAGCGCTCTACCCCTTTGCAGGCATTGAAAACGCAGCTGTTTTTGGTCTTTCAATTGTTCTCATTGATGTTGATCATGTGATTGAATATATCCGTCAGACCGGATCACCAAAAATATGGGGGGTTTTTCCCTACTGCAAAATCATTGAAAACAATCTGCACCGCGGATTTTATGTACTGAACCTGTTTCACACGATTGAATTTTTGTTGTTTACAGGACTATTGGGGCTGCTGTGGCCTGTTTTTTTCTATGTGTTTGTTGGTGCTCTCTGGCATTGCGCACTGGACATTTTCATGCTTGTCAGAATAAACTTCACCTTCAAACGCGCCCTGTCAATCCTGGAGTATGTCATCCGGGTCCGTAATCCTGGCACTATTGTGCGCATGTATGATTTGCTGCGCATTGACGCACTGACCATCCCAAACGACTCATGGAATTATCCGGTCTGGATCAGGCACTGGCAGCATTCCAGACCGTTTTGCTAAGACGACTGGTCGCGTTCGTCATCTCCCTGACCTTTCCGGCCCGCTTTCTCCATGGCCTGCACCAGGGCAACAACAACACTGTTACACGGTGCCGGACAACCATGTTCCTGAGCCAGCTTGACAATATAGCCGTTGAGCGCATTAATTTCGGTTCTCTTGCCGCGCTTGATATCCTGCAGCATAGAGGGCGGATGATTATACGTGCGCGGTATCAGTTCTTCAAACAATACGTGAGCATAGTCTTGAGGACCGGCATACGGCAACTCAATACCGCAAAGGGAAGCAACCTCAAAAATCTCCTCAACAATGCAGAACATTACATCCTGGAGTCCGGTCTCAATCAAAGAACCGTAATGCGTGCTCAGTATGGTTGCAAGGGCATTCAGGGCACAGTTATAGAGCATTTTGCCCCACAACAGCTGTTCAATGCCATCGGTGACAATACAACTGATACCAGCACCTGAAAAAATCTGCGCAATACGTGCAGGCAAAGCCTTGTCCACCGTTCCGGATGCAGGCACCCCAAGAGCTGTTTTGTCGGCCTCGACCGTTACGCGCACGTGCCCGCTGTTAACAAACTCAACCCCAAAAATAACACGACCGCCAATTGCGCGGGATGAGCCGGCATAACCCGCGATGCATTCAATATTTCCAAGACCGTTTTGCAAAGAAACAAAGTTCAACGTTTCAGGTAAAAGACGCACACAATTCCGCAGCAAATCATCGGTATCGTAAGACTTAACCGTGACCAGGGCCAGTTCGCTGGTTGCGCGCTGCTGTTCAGGCATTTCCGAAACAGAGGTATAGCAGCCAAGGCTTGTAACCCGGTATTCTCCCCAGATACCATCAATCATCAGACCCTTGCCTGCAATAGCGTTCATATGGGACTGCCGTCCAATAAGCGTTACCCGGTGTCCGGCCCGGGCCAACAATCCGCCAAAAACCGAGCCGATTGCACCGGCTCCAAGAATAATGATATTCATACCTGTTAATCCTTTCCTTTGATGATCTTTGCTTCGCGTTTGTGATTATAAAACATTCGTCAACAAAGAACAATTGAGATTGAAACATAGCTATAATGCCGCAACCCAGGCAGAGCATGTACGTCCTTGCAAAGGAAACAATGACAGATACTGTGCAATGTGCTATGGTGTAACACACAAAATACAAAGATAATTTCTAATAATAATAATCATATTTCTATCGATAAATCAAATACATGAATACCCTAAATGAAGAATCTACATTAAGCACTGAACTACCATTTGTTTCCAAGGCATCGCGCTATCTCGGCAATGAAATCAACAGCGTTCATAAAAACCCAGAAGAGGTTGATATTACCTTTGCCTTCGCATTCCCGGACATTTATGAAATCGGGATGTCACACACCGGCATGCACATCCTTTATGAACACCTCAACAGCTTTGACTGGATCGCCTGTGAACGGGTTTTCGCGCCCTGGGTGGATATGCAGGAGCGCATGCAATCTCATAGCAAGCTCCTGCATACACTTGAAAATCAACTGCCTGTCCGCCAGTGCGACATAGTCGGATTTTCAATCGAGTACGAGCTTGCAAGTTCAACTGCTTTGCGCATGCTTGAGCTTTCCGGAATCCCGCTTCTAGCCTCTGAACGGGATAATTCCTGTCCTTTAGTCATCGCCGGCGGCCCCTGTACCTATAATCCGGAACCCTTGGCCGACTTCTTTGATGCCTTTGTTATCGGTGAAGGCGAAGAAGTAACAATAGAACTCTGCGACGCGGTACGCACCTGGAGGTCACGCAGTCCTAAACGCGATAAAACTTCTCTTTTAAACATCCTCAGCGAAATCCCCGGCATATATGTTCCGCTTTTCTTTAAAACAGCTAATGCCAGTAACGACTATCCCCAAGCCGTTACTCCCTGCAAGCCGGGATATGATACTGTCACAAAGCGTATTGTGCGCGACTTCAATCATGCGCCGACCTGCACCACACCTGTGGTGCCCTATCTCCAGATCATTCATGACCGTGCAGCCGTAGAAATCGCACGCGGTTGTACCCGCGGCTGCCGATTTTGCATGGCAGGCATGGTGTACCGACCAACCCGTGAAAAAAATGCCGACACCATTTGCTCTCTTGCACGAGAGTGCCTTAGTTCAAGCGGGTATGAAGAACTGGGGCTGCTGTCGCTTAGCTCCTCCGACCATAGCGCTATACAACGCGTACTGCCTGAACTGATGCAGCAGGCGCAGTCTGAAACGATAGCTGTGTCGCTGCCGTCTCTGCGGGTTGACTCGCTTGAACCGGCAATGATGAACGAGATAAAAAAGGTGCGAAAAACCGGCTTTACAATAGCACCTGAGGCTGGCACCCAACGCCTGCGTGATGTCATCAATAAAGGCATAACAGGCGAGGAGATACTCACAACCGCAACACGTATTTTTGAGGCAGGCTGGAACCTGGTAAAATTGTACTTTATGATTGGACTGCCTACAGAAACCGATCAGGATCTTGACGGCATTGTTGACCTGGCTCGATCAATAGCCAAACTCAATAATCGAAAACAGGTAACAGTGAGCATTTCAACCTTTGTGCCCAAGTCGCATACACCGTTCCAGTGGGAAGCCCAGGACAGTGCCGAGGAAATTCTGCGCAAACAACGCTACCTAATGGACCGCTTGCGGGTCAGAAACATAAAATGCAAATGCCATAATCATCACCTGAGCCTGCTGGAGGGCGTATTCGCTCGTGGTGACCGGCAACTTGGAAGCCTACTGCTTGAGGCCCATAAACTGGGGGCCGGTTTTGAAGCCTGGTCGGAACATTTCAAGCCTGAACTGTGGGAACAGGCATTTTGTAACGCCGGTATTGACCAGGATGCGTATCTGAAAGCCCGCCCGCTTGATGCGCCCCTGCCCTGGGACCATATCCGATGCGGTGTTAACAGACAATTCCTCGCGCTTGAACGGGAACGCGCATTAGCAGTCCAAACCACCTCTGACTGCCGCCGTAGCGAATGTCAGGGATGCGGCGTATGCGATAATTTGAACGCACACCTCGAAATTGCCACGAGTGCAAAAGCTGCCAGCCAGAAATTCGATATAGAACCTGCCCCTGAAGCACCTGCAGACGATACCACAGCGCGCTACCGCATCAATTATGCCAAAACCGGTCCGGCTCGCTTCCTGAGCCATCTGGAAATTACGCGTGTTTTTTCAAGAGCGCTGCGACGTGCCCGGCTTCCGCTGAAATTTTCCTGCGGATTTCATCCTATGCCAAAAATCACATTCCACAGTGCGCTGCCTGTCGGACTGGAAAGCGAAGAAGAATGGTGCGATGTGCTGCTTCTAAGCGAAGTATCGCCGGCAAACATAGTAGAGCGCTGCACACCGCTGTTTCCCGAAGGGATCACTTTTTTGGGCGTTACGGCAATTGAATTGAAAAACAAAACCGTACCTGTTAAAATGCGCTCATATCGAGTCGCGTTCCCAAAAAATGTGGCCGGTACACCAGACCCGGATCACGTTCAGACACAGCTTGAAAACTTTCATAACCGCGAGGTTCAGTCGGTTGACATACAGCGCAAAAAAGGTATAAAAACCGTCGACTTGAAACATGTCGTTCAAAGCCTCACAATCAACACCGATAATGAGTTCCTGTTGCAGCTGAACCCCGCAGCGGAGTTCGTCCCGCGTGTGGATGAAATCATTGGAACAATTTTTGACGTATCCGGCGACATACGTGCCGGACTTGCTATCACCAAACTACGCACATAAAACTGTCCCTGCACTCGGCCGATATAACCCGATACACGGACACAGATGAGACTGCACAACCATGTCCTCCGAATTGATCATCAATGTAACATCACATGAAACACGCGTTGCCTTAATGGAAAATGGCACGCTAAGTGAGCTGCACATTGAACGCGAGTCCGACAAGGGCATTGCCGGCAACCTCTATAAAGGCCGCATCCAGCGGGTTCTGCCGGGCATGCAGGCGGCTTTTGTCGATGTCGGACTGGCACGCTCGGCTTTTCTCTATGTTGATGATGTGTACACCAGCAGCCGCGCAACCGGTTCCCTGCGCAGTGTTTACAAGGATGAACAGGATGACCTTGAGCTTGCAGTCGATGATACGAACGAACCGCTACGGCCGCAAAGCATCCCTATTGAAGAACTGATTAGTGACGGGGATGAAATACTCGTACAGATCATGAAGGAACCCATCAGGACCAAAGGAGCCCGCATCTCCTCCCACATATCGCTGCCCGGACGCTATTTAGTCTACCTGCCCGGCATCGATAATATAGCCATTTCCCGCCGCATTACCGATCAGGCAGAACGTGAACGTCTGGAAGAGATTGTCAAAAGTATTCGTCCCGACACCAGCGGATTTATTGTCAGAACAGCAAGCGAAGGCGCTCAGGAGGAAGACCTGCGCATGGATATGGACTTCCTTATAAAACTCTGGGACAGCATTCAGATACGCAACCCATCTGCCGCTGTGCCCAGCATGGTTCATGAGGACCTGAGCGTATCCCTCAGGGCGATACGTGATCTGTATAGCAACAGCATCAAAAAAGTCATTGTCGACTCACAGCAAACGTATCAACGTATTATTAATTTCATTGAAACCTTTACACCGCAGCTCAAATTTTCAGTAGAACTCTATGACAATCCGGTGCCTATTTTTGACGCCCTTGGCATTGAGCTTGAAATCAGCCGGGCCCTGAATCGTAATGTATGGCTTAAATCAGGCGGCTACATCGTTATTGAACAAACCGAGGCTCTTTTCGTCATTGATGTTAATACGGGTCGGTATGTAGGAAAAGGCAATCAAGCGGACACCATTCTCAAAACGAACCTTGAGGCAGTCAGGGAAATTGCCTACCAGATCCGCCTGAGGAATCTGGGCGGCATTATCATTGTTGATTTCATAGATATGGAAAAAAAGGCCGATCGCCAGGCCGTGTTCAATACCCTACAGGAAGCCCTCACCAAAGACCGCGCGAGAACAAACATAGGCGGCATCTCAGATCTCGGACTGGTGCAGATGACCCGCAAACGCGTGCGTGAAAACCTGCGATCTCAAATGTGCGATCCATGCCCACACTGCGAGGGGCGCGGCACTATCAAATCAACCCAGTCGATCGCATATGACATCCTGCGCGCTATGCGTAAAGAGGCCGGCACGCACGCTGAAGACAAAATCCTGGTTCTGGCCCATCCGGATGTTGTCTCGTTCCTGTATGACGAAGAACGCGACTACATCGATGAAATTGAAAACCGCTATCGCAAAAAAATTGTCATCAGGGCCGACAACCGCAATCATAATGAAAAATTTGACGTTTTCTCACACTGAGGAGACACGTGATCTATTCCTCGTATACCATCTCATCAGCATGTACGGAAGCGTCTCCAAAAACACAGCTGCAATTCGCTGATCCCCTCAGTTGATACGGCTGCGCAATCTATGCATATGATTAATCTGACTCTGCATCCCTGCAACCTTTTCCTCCTGCAACTTGATAACGTTAAGGCGGTTTTGTATATAGGTATCTATATCCACAATATTTTTTTCAATCCGGCTAATTGCAGATTCTTTCCACTGTTCACGCGAAATTCCGGAACTCTGAAATCGTGTTTGATCGCGGACATCGCCAAGCGCTGACTCGGCAGCAACGCGTTTCATTTCTGCTTCTTCGATATCATCCCGGTAGCGTTCAATTAAATTGCCGCTGGTCTTAATCATAAGCTTCAGTTGTGAAATCTTATTATCAATATCACGTTTTGCCTGCTGCCTGTCCTGCCGAACAAGGTCAGACTCTTGCTTCTGTCCGTGTGAACCCACCGCAGAATCTTTTGCAACCAGCACCAGTTGCCCCTGCTGAGAGTTAATATTCAACTCAAAATTCTCCAAAAAATCCATACCAAGAAGTCGCAATTTCCCAACCGTTACCTCAAGACTCTCAACAAGTGCCTCACCGAGCCCAATGGATGCCAAACGTACAACCGGCATTTCAACAATACTGCCGTCGGCAATCAGACCACGTACACTTTTTGTGGATTCAAGCGAAATATTGAGCAGGCGGGCGTCACTTTCGGTGATCATAGTCCGTGTGGCACCAGTATCAAGTTGGAACACAACCGGGAGATGATGGTCAAGAACAGCATGTACAAAAATCGTACCGCCCCTGGAGTCATAGTTTATAACAATGCGTTGCGCACCGGGCGGCTGAGGTTCCTGCATGGTTGTGTCTGTTTCAACACCTTGGGCACTAACCTCATTGACCAAACTCCGATATTGGTCAGCTGGTACATTTGCCGGATTGTCCGTGTAGCGAACCTGTCCATTTTCATCAACAAAACGATAAAATCCAGACTGCGCTAGCGCTGCACCGGCCAGCATCAAGAACACAAAAAAAACAAGCACCGCCTCATGCAGAATACGACGCGCCCGTATAACACTGCCATGCATACCCAAAATCATCTGCCAAGGCATTATTCTTCGTTGCGCCTTGTATCTGCAGCACCCTTGGCTGTAGTACCCTGCTTTATGACAGCATTGGGATTTGAAGTTTTTTGATCGGGCTCATTCTTTTTTTTAAGCAGTTTTGCCAGAACAATAATGCCAAAACCCAGACATGCGCCGACACCGATTTTTATTAATAGATCAGACCATTCCATATTAGAACTCCTGTGTTCTATGATTGTTATACAACATACGTTGGCCTACTCCGGCACGGGTAATGCAACAGTTACCGTTGTAGTGCCGGCACTTCTTTCTACCTGGAACCGAGGGTTGTACGGTTGCAGCATCAAAGCCACGCGGGCAAGCCCGCTTAACGGACCGGCAGCAGAGTCCAGCGGGTGTTCAAGCGTATGTATCATCGTGAGACGTGTCTGCTCATCCATGCCACAACCATTATCACTCATCACGACGACAATACTACCAGCTTCACTCTGAACAGAAACGGTAAGTATTTTTGTTTCATTACCAAGCATGGCAGCCTGAGCGTTCTCGAGAATTTCGGTAAAACTATTGGAGAAATGTACATGCGCACCCATAATGACCGGAACTGAAGTATCAATGCTGAATTTTTTTTCAGTATTATGTTTGAACTCCATATCAGACTGAAAAAACTCCAGATCATCACGCAACAAACATGCTATATTAACGGGCTTGGTATCGTTTTGAATTGATGCAATACTGCGATGTACGGCATTTTTTACAATTGAACTAACCCTGTTGCTGTTTTCAATAATAAGGTTGATATCCCTGCGACATTTTTCAAACTCCTGCATGGCAACCGGATCTGTAATGCGGTCGATAACCCGATCAAGACGCAGGCGTAATATATCGGCGCGCCCCAAAATTGATGAAAGCGGCGTATTTAAATTGTGAGCGGTTCCCTTAAGAAGCGAACCGGTATAGGCCAGACTAGTGATCTGATCATTGTCAAAGTTTTTAAGCATTCTGAAAGCTCCATATGGTTTTTTTAACTATGGGGTGCTTCGTAGCTGTACAACAACATTCTTCTACAATAAATATTATTTTTCAACCCTTTTTGACACTACTGCTTATACTACAAATAATATATCATGAACGTTTCGCATCTCATAGGCATCATTTATTATGTATCATTTCAACAAGAATACGGCACTTTGGATACCTTAGGGGCATCCGATAAAGTTGACAGAAGCGCTACTTTTTGATATTTTTTATTGGTTTTCCAGACAATTAAAAGGAGCCCCTTCAATGAATATACAACAAGCCATTAGTGAGCGCCGCAGCATCCGCCACTATACATCCGAAATGCCCTCACGCGATCTCGTGCACGAGGTACTTGAAGCAGCCCGCAAGGCCCCTTCCTGGGCCAATACACAATGCAGTGAATTCATAGTGATTGCAGATGCCAGCCTAAAAGAACAACTCGCCGGGACCCTGCCGGAAAAAAATCCGGCCCGGCAGGCAATGCTACAAGCACCGCTTATCATTGCAGCCTGTGCTCGCTCAGGAGTCTCCGGCTATTTCAAGGGACAGCCGGTAACTGACAAAGGGGACTGGCTGATGTTTGATACTGCTCTGGCACTGCAAAATCTCACATTATGCGCCCACGCCCTCGGTCTGGGAACCGTCCATGTAGGTTTTTTTGATTCTATTAAAACCGGTGAAATCCTTCAGATACCATCCGGAGTAACCGTAGTAGAACTGTTACCGCTGGGATTTCCTGCTGATGCAGGAATTCCTACGCCGCGCAAGCCCCTCACAGATTTTGTTTTTTATAACCGCTACGGGAATACGGACTGTACCATATAACCACAGCGGACAAAGATAACCATTGGCCCATTAAACAAACAGGTAACGTTCTAAATGTTTATAACCTTTGAAGGCATTGAAGGCTGCGGCAAAACGACTCAGATCCGTTTGCTCTCAGAAGATATCACACGACGCGGCCTTGACTGCATTGCAACGCGGGAACCAGGCGGAACAAGCATAGGAGAGGCTATTCGCGGCATTTTTTTACACTGCACCCATGATGACATGCTTCCGATAACCGAGCTGCTTTTGGTAACGGCAGCCCGGGCCCAGCACGTAGAGCAGGTAATCAAACCAAACCTTAAAGCCGGTAAAATAGTCTTATGCGACCGTTACGTTGATGCTACGGTTGCCTATCAGGGTTTTGCCGCCGGACTCGGGCATGAGATGGTCATGCGCAGCCATAGCATGTTCGTCGAGGCACTGATGCCTGAGCTTACAATTCTGCTTGACTGCCCGGTTGAACTTGGGCTTGTACGCTCGCGAGAACGCAATAGAGCGACGGGCAAAGAGATCAATGAAGGACGCTTTGAAGAGCTGGATCAGAGTTTCCATGAACGCGTGCGTCAGGGCTATCTCGATCAAGCCGGCCGTGAACCCGAGCGTTTTGAAATTGTGCGCGCTGAGGGTACTCCCGAGGAAATCCAGTGTCGCATTTCTCAGGCTGTGCTACAACGCCTGAGCGGAGCCGGCTATGCCCTTTGAAAACATTCTGGGGCAAACCCGCCCTATTAAAATTATGCAGCGCATGCTGAGTTCCGGTAAGATACCACATGCATTTTTGTTTACCGGAGTCGCCGGCGTTGGCAAGCATACAACTGCGCTGGCCTTTGCCAAAGCACTGAACTGCACACAGACTACTGCAGATTTTTGCGGCACGTGTGCATCCTGTAAAAAAATCCAAACCGGCATGCATCCCGACATTGAGCTGATAGGCCCACAAAAAAACATTATAAAAATCGATCAAATCAGGAACCTGCAACAAAGCATAGCTTTTGCACCGCTTGAGGCCGCCTGGCGGGTGGTGATCATAGATCAGGCTGAAACCATGAACAAGGAAACAGCTAACTGCCTGCTCAAAACCCTTGAAGAACCACCGTCGGCAACCGTCTTGATACTTGTGGCCCATGGCACCAGCCGACTTTTGCCGACCGTTCTGTCGCGCTGCCAAAAAATAATTTTTTTCCCGCTATCACAACAAGCTCTTCAAACCCTGCTTGAAAATGAGGGCACACCCCCGGACCAGGCCCTTCGTGTTGTGACACACGCACACGGCAGCCTGCACCGTGCGCGCCTACTGCTTGACAATTCACTCACTGAGGATTTCGACCGCCTGACGACCATGATGATTGAGCCAACTCCAGTTGAACAACGCCTTGAACTGGCCGGCACGCTCAGTAAATCACCTGAAAGAACATCTGCCCTGCTGAACCTGCTGTTAGAATGGTTTCGTGACGTACTGCTGTATCGACACGGAGCGAACTCGCAACACTTCTACAATGGCGCGCAATCCAATTCAGTGATGCAGGCTGCCCGGCACATTGAACCACACCGCCTCAACAAAAGAATCACACAGGTTGTACAGCTTATACGTACACAAACACTCAATACTAATATGCAGCTTGGACTAGAATCTCTGCTGCTTTCATGAACCCCCAATCGCCCACAGGGCTAATGCCCGGGTACCAACGGAGATAAACATATATGAGTAATGTTATCGGTATTAAAATCAGAAAACGCAACCGGGCCACACAGGCAGAAGCCGGTGATCTGCAAGCAAAGTTGGGAGACAAGGTACTGGTTGAGACTTCTGGAGGTATTATCCTGGCCGAAGTAGTACCATGCCCCGGATATACTGCCTGCTGCTCCCGCAAAAGTCCTGAACTAGAAAAAATTATCGGATTTGCAGAAGATACCGACATCAGGCAGGAGGAGCTCAACATCCGCATGGAGCGTGATTACTTCCAACTCTGCCAGAAGAAAATCACCAAGCATGCACTACAGATGAAGCTGGTTGATGTTGAAATTGTCCCGGACGGAACGAAAGTTGTATTTTATTTTGTTGCCGAAAATCGTGTTGACTTCCGGCAGCTTGTCAAGGAACTGGCTTCGGATTTACGCACGCGCATCGAAATGCGCCAGATCGGTGCGCGAAGCGAAGCTCAGCGCATCGGAGCTATCGGCTGCTGCGGACGGGAACTATGCTGCACGTCATTTCTGCAAAAATTTGCTCCTGTTACGGTTAAAATGACAAAAGAACAGGGCCTGCCGCTTGATCCGGAAAAGATATCCGGTGTCTGCGGTCGCCTTATGTGCTGTCTTGCATATGAGTATGAAAACTATGTTGAAATGCGCAAGGGGCTTCCAAAAATCGGAAAACGCATTCAAACTGCCGCGGGCATAGGCAAAATCAGGCAAATCAATGTGCTGTCGCGTACTATGCTGCTTGAAATGGAAGACAGAACCATGAGTGAACTCAAATTAGATGATTATAAACCTGACATGCTTGTCAGAAAATAATTGCCGCCCTCTCTGCAGGCCGCCCGAGGACTATGGATGCCGAAAAAAATTTTTAACCTACCGAATCTTCTTACCATGTCACGGATTACCGTGGCACCGATCATTTTTATCCTTCTGCTCTACCGGCCCGGGCAGCTGATGAGTTTTTTTTCAGCACTTGTCTTTACAATAGCGGCAATCACAGATTTTCTAGACGGCTACCTTGCACGGCGCTTGAATATGGTCACAGATCTGGGGAAATTTCTTGACCCGCTGGCTGATAAGATCCTTGTCTGCGTTGCCCTTATCATGCTTATCCCGCTTGATCGGGTGCAACCTCTTGTCGTGGCCCTTATCATCATGCGCGAGCTGCTGGTAACCGGCTTGCGGGTCTATGCCATTAATGAGAATATGATCATAGAAACCAGCCGCCTTGCGAAATACAAGACAACCTTTCAGATCGTGGCGGTTGTCGGCCTACTACTGCATTATACCTATACTGTTCGGCTGGGAGAAATGCACGTTCCGGTTAATTTTCAGGCAATGGGCACACTGGTACTGTATGCTGCGCTTTTTATCACTCTGTGGACGGGTATCGATTACTTCTACCGTTTTTTCAAACAGGTTTTTGAACAGTCCTCTGATAACAGCACACCCGCGCATTGACGTCCGATACCTATCGACACCCAAACGTTACTTGAGCACAGCGCCAGTGCTCGCTGACGTAACCATCCGGGCGTATCGATACACATACCCTGATTTAATTTTGGGCTCAGGCTTCACCCAGTCTTTCCTGCGCTCGGCCAGTTCATCATCATCAACTGCCAACTGAATAACACGTCCCGGAATATCAATTTCAATTACATCGCCATCCCGCACCAGACCGATCAATCCACCCTCGGCTGCCTCAGGCGACACATGTCCAAGAGCTGCCCCCTTCGTTCCGCCGCTGAAACGGCCATCAGTTATCAATGCCACGGATTTGCCAAGGCCCATACCCACAATAGCCGAAGTCGGCGTCAGCATTTCGCGCATACCGGGTCCACCCTTTGGACCTTCATAACGAATCACTACAACATCACCGGATTTAATGGCGCCTCCCATAATATCGGTAACAGCTTCTTCTTCAGAATCAAAAACACGGGCCCTGCAGCTGCTGACAAGCATTTCAGGCGCAACAGCTGACTGCTTGACCACACAACCATCAGGGGCAAGATTACCTCTTAAAATTGCAATTCCGCCCTCCTGATGATACGGATTGTCCAAACCTCGAATCACATCACTGTCAATCACACAGGCATCATCAAGACTGTCTGCAAGCGGGCTGCCCGTAACTGTGATACAGGACGGATCAATTAAGCCGTCTTTTTTTGAAAGTTCTTTCATAACCGCCATTATACCGCCTGCGCTGTTGAGGTCTTCTATATGGTTGCTGCCAGCCGGGCTCAGTGAACACAAATGAGGTGATTGACGACTAATTTTGTTAAACAGCTCAAGGTCAAGCGGCACCTGGGCCTCATGTGCGATGGCAGGCACATGCAACACTGTATTGGTCGAACACCCCAGGGCCATGTCAACGGCAATAGCGTTCCGAAAGGCCGGCAGCGTAGCTATATCACGAGGTTTAATATCACGCTCAAGCAAATCAACTATTTTCATACCGGTTTGTTTGGCCAGTCTCCTGCGGGCTGCAAACACAGCAGGTATTGTGCCGTTACCGGGCAACGCAAGGCCCAGAGCCTCGGTAAGGCAGTTCATCGAATTGGCAGTAAACATACCGGAACAGGAACCGCACCCCGGACAGGCATTATCTTCCAGCTTTTTAAGTTGGTCCTCATCAATGCGCCCGGCCCTGAGTGCACCGACACCCTCAAACACGGAAATAAGATCAATTTTCTTGCCGTCCAGCCTACCGCTGAGCATTGGTCCGCCGCTTACAAAAATAGTCGGTATGTTGATGCGCATTGCTGCCATCAGCATACCGGGAACAATCTTATCGCAGTTTGGAATCATAACCAGGGCATCAAACGGATGGGCCATTGCCATCACTTCGACTGAATCTGCTATCAACTCACGACTTGCCAATGAATATTTCATGCCCTGATGATTCATTGCAATACCATCGCAGACGCCGATAGTCGGGAACTCAATCGGCGTGGCTCCTGCCATTCTGATACCGTCCTTTACCGCGCGTGCAATTATATCAAGATCAATATGACCGGGAACAATTTCATTGGCCGAATTCACAACCCCGATAAGCGGCCGGGAAATCTCATCATCAGTGTAACCCATAGCTTTGAACAAAGATCGATGGGGCGCTTTTTCAATACCTTTTTTCATTTTATCGCTGCGCATGGGAACCTACCTCCTTTTATACAATGTGATACTGTAATCATCAGCAACAGATTTTTTTCATGTGGTATACTGGCTGCCGAGCTGAGTACGTGCGAAGTTCTTATTATTATAGAATACAAATTCCGCTTAAAATAATCAAACAGTTTTATACCGCTGTTTCGGAGCACATGTATGGATGAACATGTTTTCAGGGTACTTGAATTCGACAGGGTCCGTGCCTTCCTGGAAAGCTTTGCCCAGTCGGCAGGAGGACGGCGCTTATGCCGCACAACAAAACCAAGCACGATACAGGCCCATGTACAACGATTACAGCAGGAAACTACTGAAATGCGCTCCGAGATTGATGATTCCGGCCCGCTTGCCCTCGGCAATGTGCATGACATCAATTGCGTTGTACAGCAAACACGCATACAGAATTTCCATCTTGACCAGCAGCAGTTACTGCATGTTGCTGAAATGCTTGAAACGGCCGCAACCATCAAGTCTTTCTTTGCCGGCTTGCAGGAAAAAAAACCGACCATTGTGCAGCGTACCGAAGCGCTGACCCCTTTGCACAGCCTGATCAGCCGCATACGCACATGCATCTCTGCGCACGGTGATATCCTCGACACTGCCAGCGGGCAACTGGCTGATCTGCGCCGTCAAATGCAATCACTTCACGCTAACATCATCCGCGGTCTTGAAAAATATCTGCATGATGTCGACTTAAACTTTGCCGTTCAGGACGATTTCATAACCACGCGAAACAACCGATTTGTTATTCCGGTCAGAAGCGATCGAAGAGCTTCGATTCCCGGTGTGGTACATGATCAATCCCAAAGCAAGGCAACCTTCTTTATTGAACCGCTAGAAATCCTCGAGTTAAACAACACCCTACAGCTGACACAAAGAGAAATAACACATGAAGAAATCCGTATCCTTAATGAACTAACCCTCGCGGTGCAGCAGCAGGAAGCAGAAATCCTGAGCAATCTTACTATACTTGAGGAATTAGATGTGATCCATGCCCGGGCCAGCCTGAGCCGGGCGCTGGTAGCCACCCCTGCCCTACCCAGCAACGATGGTGCCATCTCACTGAAGAACTGTCGCCATCCGATCCTCTCCGCACGCTTTTTGCCTACAGCGCTTGACACTGAACCCGATATCGAAAATAAGATACCGCCAGGATCCTGGGTCTTTGACAAACCCGGTGTGGTTGAAATTGAAATCATTAGAAAGCCCGGTATCAACACTCTGGTCATCAGCGGTGTCAATGCCGGCGGTAAAACTGTGGCCCTCAAAACACTGGGCCTGTTTATACTCATGCATCAATCAGGCATGCACCTTCCCGTTGATCCGGAGGGCCGCATAGCGCACTACGAAAGCCTGTTTGCAGACATCGGCGATGAGCAAAACATAGAAGCCTGTTTAAGCACCTTCTCCGCCCACATGCAGAGGATTAAAAACGTTGTGATGGCGGCTACTTCCAGCTCGCTTGTTTTGCTGGATGAACTTGGTTCAGGAACCGACCCGGCCGAGGGCGGAGCCCTAGCCGCGGCTGTTCTAGACCATCTGCGTGTTCTGGGATGTACAACAATGGTCACCAGCCACCTCAATCTACTTAAAACCTATGCCTATACCCATGATGATGCTGAAAATATTTCGGTTGATTTTGACTCCAACACACACCGTCCTTTATATCGCCTTGTCTACGGCCTACCGGGTTTCAGCAATGCCCTTTCAATTGCCCGAAACATAGGCATCCCCGAGTCAATCCTGCAGGCAGCCGCCAGCTATGCAGGAAAGGCTAACCAGCAGGTAACAGACCTAGTCCATACACTCGAGCATTCACAGCATGTAGTTCTTGAAAAACAAGCGCACCTGAGCGAGATGCATCAACACAGCACAGTAATCCGAAATTCCTGCAAACGACTGCTTGAATCCATGCAAAGCCGTAGAGACAGTTTTTTAAGAAAATTTGAAGAAACCGGTCGCGCCCTGCTGCGTGATTCGGAAAACAGTTTGCGCTCTATAATAAAACAACACCGCCGGCAATTACGCCAACTGCCGGAGACCCGGTACGACGCTAATGCCAGGGGGCAGATACAGCAAATTAAGCAAAAGATCTACCAACAATTTTTACCGACATCACCGGCAGCGGAAACCCTCGACCATGTCGAACCGGGGCAAACGGTAATGGTCAACAGCTTAAAAAAAAGCGGTACGGTTGCATTTGTAGATACCGTCGCCCGTCGAGCGGAAATCGATATCGGAGCCATACGAGTCAAAGCAGGCTTTCATGAACTGAGCATGGCCGGCCCTTGCAGCAAAAAGCCCCATAATCCTCACCGGCCGGGTGCGCCCTTGCCACAAGCGGCAGGACCAACATTTGAAAAACAACTCAATGTTATTGGTTTGCGCGTAGCCGATGCACTCCCCTTAATTGACAAAACCATCGATACGGCTGTAGTGCAAGGCGCTGATATGGTTGAGATAATTCATGGCCGTGGAACCGGTCGGCTTATGCGCGCGATTCATGAGCACCTGAAGGATCATATCCAGGTTTCAGGCCTTAGTACCGATTCAGAAGATCCGGGCTGCAGCGGCGTCACTCGTGTTGTGATAAAATAGGTCATATTTGCCCCCAGATTGCAATCTCTCACTATGCCTGAAGACGCATTGCACGCCACGCCATGCAAGTCGCTAATGATCCGGTTTTTGGATGTTTTTTTGCAAACTATCAGCTTGACAGTAGACTATCGTACAGTTATAGTCCCTAAAAACCCACCTACTAAACAGACCATGTATACACAAAGGAGCTCATATGAAAACCAAGTACTACCATATTGCGGCAAGCCTGATTATCATGATAGCAGTATCCCTCTGGGTACCGTTTGCAGAAGCCCAGGATTCAAAGTCTGAACAAATTATTGTTACCGTCGACGGAACAAAGATTACCCAGGCTGAAATTGATGCAGACATTCAACAAAAACTGGCTGGAGCCGCAGGTAAAATGCCTCCGGAGCAACTGGCACAGGTTAAAGCAAGAATGCAGGAAAAAGCGCTGGATAACTTCATAGCCAGAACGTTACTGGCCAAGGAATGCGATAAAAAGAACATAACAGCAACGCCTCAGGAAGTTGACACAGCGCTTGATGAGATGCGTAAAAGCCTACCTGAGGGCATGACCCTTGAAGAAGCCCTCAAGGGCGGAGGCATCGACCTTGAATCCATTAAAAGCGACATAAGTTTCGGCTTAGGGGTTAACAAACTGATTGAAGCTAACGTACAAGAGCCTCAGGCCCCTACGGATGCGGATGCCAAAGCATTCTATGAGCAGAATAAAAAATCCTTTGCAGTGAAGGAATCCGTTCAGGCCAGCCATATTCTCATCAAATGCTCCCAGGACGAAGATAAAAAGGTCCTTGCTGAAAAAAAAGCTCGCGCTGAAGAATTGCGTAAGCAACTGATCAATGGTGCTGACTTTGCAAGTATTGCCGCTGAAAACTCGGATTGTCCCAGCAAAAATAAGGGCGGCAACCTGGGTAGCTTCGAACGCGGACGCATGGCAAAAGAATTCGAAGCTGCGGCTTTCAGCCAAAAGGTAAATGAAATCGGACCGGTAATTGAAACCAGATTTGGTTATCATATTATTCAGGTTCAGGAACACAAACCTGCCAGTCAGAAGACCTATGATGAAGTTGAAGGTCAGATCAAAAAACACCTGGAACAAAAAAATAAAAACATGGCTGTCCGCGACTATATTGAAGGCTTAAAAAGCAAGGCAACCATCGTCTACGAAAAAAAATAGCACAAACAAATACACCGTAACATACTGCGGGATTTCAGGGTATCGTGCCCCGAAATCCCGCACCCTTTTCAAAGGCATATACTCGATGAAACCATTCCTCACTGAATACCGCGTCGTTTATTCCGACTGTGACCCGTTTAATGTTGTCTACTACGCCAACTACTTTACCCTTTTTGAACGCGGCCGCACTGAGCTGTTCCGTGACATGGGCATCCCCTACAGTACCATTGAAAAGCAGGGCATCTACGTTCCGGTCAGCGACACTCGATGCAGATATAAACGCTCAGCCCGCTATGACGACCTCCTCAGCATAGAATCCGCAGTACAGGAGCTCAAACGAGCCCGTATCACTATCGCCTATCGCATACTCAGAAACAATCGCCAGGAACTGCTCGCTGAAGGCTATACTGTCCACGCCTTTGTAAACACCGAAGGCAAGCCGCGACGTATTCCGGCAGAAATAATCGAGAAAATTGAGGCATACGACGACCTCAAATAGTGGACACCAGATAGACCTCAAACAAAAAGCAGCGCAATTAACTTGACAAAACAACCAAAGGACATATATACTTATTAGATTAACACGAACTGTTGCGGGGTGGAGCAGTTTGGTAGCTCGTCGGGCTCATAACCCGAAGGTCATTGGTTCAAATCCAATCCCCGCTACCATAAAAAAAGGGGTTAGCCAAACGGCTAACCCCTTTTCTTTTTCTAAACAGAACATTTAACTAAATATCGTAGCCATGGTGTCATTTTGAAAGAATAGAGTTTTGGAGGGACGTGCTTCTGCGCGTCCGTTCGAAAGTCAAATGCGGCCACGACAAAACGTGGCCCTCCAAAGGGCTCGGTAGCATAAATCCACACTACATTTTTTTTTGGAGGGACGCGCTACTACGCGTCCGTTCGAAATTCACATACGGCCACGACAAAACGTGGCCCTCCAAAGGGCTCGGTAGCGCAAATCCATACTACAATTTTTTTTGGAGGGACGCGCTTCTGCGCGTCCGTTCAACAGACACATGCGGCCACGACAAAGCGTGGCCCTCCAAAGAGCTCGGCTCCGCAAATCCATACTACATTTTTTTTTGGAAGGACGCGCTTCTGCGCATCCGTTCGACAGACACATGCGGCCACGACAAAGCGTGGCCCTCCAAAGAGCGCGGCTCCGCAAATCCATACTACATTTTTTTTTGGAAGGACGTGCTTCTGCGCGTCCGTTCAACAGACACATGCGGCCACGACAAAGCGTGGCCCTTGTATATTAAAGAAGCAGTATTGATTGTCGATACAAACAGAAGTCACTAGAGCTAGTCAGAGAGTAGGTCGTGTGGCCCTTGGTATTCAAAGACCGTTTGGAGCTTGATCGCTCT
>Ga0208279_1000053_pt1 | contig 106894 bp, 88 predicted proteins | sample AntAceMetag02UKM_FD_184766 | JGI IMG/M metagenome (GOLD analysis project Ga0208279, IMG submission 184766) | Saline lake microbial communities from Ace Lake, Antarctica - Antarctic Ace Lake Metagenome 02UKM (SPAdes) (version 2) | ecosystem: Environmental > Aquatic > Non-marine Saline and... | reverse complement strand
TCGCGTACAGCGGCGCTCCGCCCCCGCCGGTGACGATGTAAGTGACGCCGTTCACTTCGTTGCGCTCGTAGTTGTGCTTGTGGCCGTTGAACACCACGTCTACCCCATACCGCTCGAAGAGCGGGGGCAGCGCCTGACGTACATTGTCCTCGAGGCCATCCCGTACCGAACTGTAGGGCGGGATGTGGAAATAGACGAAGAGCCAGGCTTGCGTATTGGCCGCCAGCGTCTCCTCCAGCCAAGCGTACTGCTCACTCTGGATATCGAAGTCCGCGAAGCCATCCACTTGCAGGCTTATGAAGCGACTGTTGCCGTAGTCGAAGGTATACCAGCGCTCGTTGCCGGGCAGGTAGAAGAGGTCGAAGTAGCGCGGGTCGTTGCCCTCGTGGTTGCCCAACGCGGGGAAGAGTGGAATACGGGCCATCAGTTCCTGTTCAATCTCGAAGAAAGTCTCCCACTCGGGGGCAGAGTTGCCATGGGCCACCAGGTCACCGCTGTGCAGCGCGAAGTCGGGCTCCTGCGCGACGATGCGCTCCACCACCGCCTGGTGGAATTGATGCTGCGTGCGGGTGTCGCCGAAGGCGGCGAAGGTGAACCTGGTCTGATTCGGGCCGGCGGCGGTGCGGAAGGTCGCATCCTCGCTCAAGGGCGCGCCGCCGCTTTCGAGACGGTAGTGGTAGATCATGTACGGCGCAAGGCCGGTGAGGGTGACGGCGTGGCGTGTGTCCATCGCCGGATCGACCACGCTCGAACCGTATTCCCGCGTCTCGCCGTAGGCGACCTCCCCGTGGCTGGGCAGGTCGGTCTCCCAAACGACGATGATTGAGTCGGTTGTGACCGATTGGAGATATGGCCCGCGGATGAGCGTGATGTCTGGAGGGGGGACAGGCGTGAAGGTTGGCGAGGGTGTGGGCGTGGCAGTGGGTATCGAGGTGAGGGTAGGGGGTGTGGTTGGAGTTGGTGTCCAAGTCGGGGCCGGCATTGAGTGGTTGCGTACCACATAAGGCAGGTAAGCCTGGGGGATCGGATTGGACTCCTGGGCCACGGGGGAGCCTGACAGGCGGTCCGCGTCGCCCAACAGCCGTCCCAGAATCAAGCCAGCCCCGACGATGAGGCTGACCAACACAACGCTTGTGATACCGACGACAAGAACGTGTTTCAGGTTCCAGGTTTCAGATCTCACGTTGCCCTCTAACACCCATCCTCTATCCTCCATCCTCCATTCTCCACTCTCTATTCTCCATTCCCCAGTATGCCACAGATTCCCTCTTCGGGCCAGCCGGCGCGTGTGGCCGCGCCTTGTACCTTGCGCCAACGTCTGGTATGATGGGCGCATGGCAAAATCGCGCTATGTCCCCGCCCTGATCGCGGTGTTGCTGCTGTTGGGGGGCAGCCTGTTGGCATGCCCCGCGCTAATCCGTGCGCTGCCGGGCCGTTATGCCTACTACCTCCCGGAACCGCTCCAGGAACTGCGCCACAATCCCCACCCCGATACTCTGCCTACCCCTATCACGACCCCTCTCCCACCCACGCCCACGCTTACCACCCAACCAACCACTCAACCAACCGCCCAGCCAACCACCCAACCAACCACCCCGCCTACATCCACGCCATTTCCCACTCCGACGCTCACGCCTACCCCGCCCCCCAGTTTCACCCTCAGCGGCCTGCGTCACGAGCATCAGGGGTGGAACAACTGCGGACCGACCACGCTGGCGATGGCCCTCTCCTACTGGGAGCGTGACGAGACCCAGTACGACGTCGCTCCCGTGCTCAAGCCTGACCCGGAGGACAAAAACGTCAGCCCGTGGGAGATGGAGACTTATGTAAGTGGCCTGGGCATGGGCGCGATAGTGCGCGTGGGCGGCACCCTCGACCGGCTCAAGGCGCTGGTGCACGCAGGTTTTCCGGTCATCGTCGAGACCTGGTACGTGCGTGATGCCCGTGACCAACTTGGCCACTACCGGCTCATCATCGGCTACGACGACGCTGCTCAAGAGTTCCTCACCTACGACTCGCTCCATGGCCCTGACGTGACCATCGGCTACCGGGAACTGGACGAACTATGGCGCGTCTTCAACCGGGTCTACCTGGTGGTCTACGCGCTGGAGCGGTGGGAACCGCTGGCGGCCGTCCTCGGCCCTGATCTGAACGATGCGGCGATGTACGAGCGGGCGCTGGAGGTGGCGCGCGTCGAGGCTGTGACCCCGCCCGGGACCTGCGTGGCTTACGCCGGCTGCGCGGACTGGGTGACCTTCTCGTGGTTCAGCGCCGGCTCCAGTCTGACCTCGTTGGGGCGACATGCCGAGGCGGTGACTGCTTATGACCAGGCGCGGCAGTTGGGGTTGCACTATCGTATGCTGTGGTACCAGTTCGGTCCTTATGAGAGTTACTACGCCGCGGGTCGCTACGATGACGTCACCGCGCTGGCGGACGCGACACTGGCGACGGCGAGCAATCTGGAGGAATCATACTACTGGCGCGGGATGGCACGGCTGGCGCAAGGAGATGCGGACGGGGCGCGGGTTGACTTCGAGGCGGCGCTGCGCTACCACGTGGGCTGGTCGCCAGCGGTGCTCGCGCTGGCGGGCATGAAGGACGCTCCCTGATGCTTGGCCGGGGATTTCCAATCCCTGGCCTGCTCCTATCAGGTTATGAATGGCATAACCTTCTCAGTGACACGAGGCTCAGTAGCAGGAGGCTCAGTGGCGAGGGTCTCGGCAGTAGGAGGACAGGCTTTCAGTGGCAGCACCACGTGGAACGCGCTTCCCGGACAGCGTTTCTCGTCGTACCTCTCACTCACGACCCACATACGCCCACCGTGGGCCTCGACCACTCCACGAGCGATAGAGAGCCCCAGGCCTGGACCGGCTCCCTTGAATTTGAATTCGCCCGACGAATGGTGATCCGGGCTGTCCACACGGAAGAACTTGTCAAACACGAGTTCCTGATCGGTAGGGTCGATCCCCAGGCCGGTGTCGGCCACGACCACCTCAAAGCGCGCGTCGTCAATCTGCCGCGCCCGAACGACGATGGACCCGCCATCGGGCGTGTACTTGATGGCATTGGAGACCAGATTGCCGAAGACCTGGCATAGCCGCTGTAAGTCGGCCACGATGGGTGGGATGTCTTCCACTCCCTCTACGGTCAGGTGTAGCCGGCGCAATTGAATCGGTTTCATCCACGGTTCCAACGCCATCCGCATCACTGCCTTTAGCGTCGTCGGCGCGAAGAACAGATCGAGCGCGTCCACCTCTATCTGGGACATGTCGAGCATGGCGTTGACGATGGTCTCCAGACGGTCTGTCGCCCGGCCGATGCTATGCGTGATCGTGTCAATTTGCTCCATAGTGATGACCCGTGCGGTGCTCAATTCCGCCATCACGTCGGCGTAGCCCTTGACTTGCGTCAGCGGCGTCCGCAACTCGTGCGAGGCGATAGTCAGGAAATCCGTCTTGGCCCGATCCAACCGCTCCAGCCGCTCCTTTGCCCTGCGCAAGTCCTCGTTTAGTTTGATGATCTCGAAGTTGAGTTCGCGCATGTTGTCGAACATGCGGGCGTTCTGAAGAGCGACGGCGGTCTGATTTGCCAGCGTGGTCAGGAACGACCACTCCCGCTGCCCGAAAGGCTCGCCGCTGTGTGGTGGCCCCACCGCCAGTATCCCAAGGAAGATGGACTGGGCCAGAATGGGCACGTAGACCTCCATGCCCATCTTCCGAAACCACTCCTCCTCCTCGGGGACCAGGTTGTGGAAGGCGGGGGCGTGCTCCAGGTGGTGCTGGAAAAGTGACCGCTGTTTTCCCTCCAGGTGCTCAATAACGGGGCTGTGGATGTCGAAACTGACCTCTTCCCGGGGAATGTCCCCTATTCCTTTCAATGGCCACAGCCGGATCTCGTGGCCCGTCTCGGTTACCAGGATCAGCGCTCCCCGTTGCACGTCCAACACCTTGCTCACCGTCCCCACGGCGACGGCCGCCAGTTGTTCCAGGTCAATGATATTGCCGATGGCCAGGCTATACTCGCGCAATACCTCAGCCGGGTCGTACCCTGTGCGTGGCACCAGGCGGTCCGCCAGCCGTACGGCAAAGTCGTGGAACGGCCTGTACACAATGCCCAGAGTCACCGCGACGAGGGTCGCCAGCCCGACGGCGACACGCTGTAGCGGTTGAGTGCGGAGCGAAGGGGAAAGCGCCAGCAGGCCTGACAGGAACAGTGCAGCCATCAATGCCGCAAGCACGGCGAAAGCCAGCCCTTGGCGCAATCTAGCCCGCACGTGGGGCAAATGCTGCTGTCGGGTGATCCCGACCGTGATGGCGATCAGCCCGCCCAGGTGTAGCAGCAGGCCAACTGGTCCCACGGGCTGTGTGGCAAACAGCACCAGCGCCTGTCCTCCCACGATCAATGCGGCTGCCCCCATCCAATACAGGAACCGGTTGCGACGGAAGGCCCACTGCGCTCGTGCGTATTGTCGTACCCAGATCACCAGCAAGGCGACCCAAATGCTGCCCCATCCAAAAGCGGACACAGCGCTGCTGGCCCAGGCGACGTTCCCGGATTTCCGTGAGTATTGGTCGACGGCAAACACCAATGCGGTACATACCGATCCCACTATGCCCCACAACCAGCCGCTACCTTGCCCGGTGAAGGCATGCTCAAGCATCACCAGCAGGCCGACGAGGGCCGGAGACAGCCCGCTGATGACGAGGCCGGCAGACTCTGCAATCGCTGGGGCCGGTTCCGCGAACGCAGTCAGCGCACCGCCCATTCCCCACACGGCCGCGAGGCCACCGTAGAGCACGGTGAGACGTTTCGCGCGCTTTTCACCGGGCCGGTGGCGGAACAGCGCCAGCGGCACCACCAGATGGGCCAGCGCCAAGATGAGCCAGATGATGGAAATTGGTATCCACGAGGACAGGACCATATCAGATCCATTGTAACACACTTTTGTTCACATAACGTTAAGAGAATGTGAGAGATCTACTAGAATCCACTACATTCCTGGGTGGTTACACGAGTACAATACAGTCAGGCTGTCTCTTGCCTGGCCGGAAGTCTCTACTACTCGGTTTTCTTACGTGCTTGCACGAATGTCGTCAGCCCACCCCATGCGATCGTCTGTGCCAGTAAAGCCCCCCAGCTTGACAGCAGCTGTTCTGACGAGTGCTCGTAGTCTAGCCCCAGGTCCTCCTCATCCCGCGCGGCCGAGTCACAGACAATGTCAATCTCTGTTCCTGAACCATCAAGAAGTGGAATCTCCACCACTGAGCAGCCCATACTCTCTTCGTTTAGTTCTTGTAGACCTACCGTTGAACCCATGGCATCCATCGTCCAGTAGGAAACCACGAGTTTCGATGCCGGGTTGTCGGGCAACGGGAACATCGTTCCCGACAGGATGATCTGGACAAACAACTGTACCAGAATCACGTAGAGAACGACGTCTGGGCTGGGAACTATGGCTGAGATAAAGAGACCCAACATGATACTGGCCAGGACGGCAAACAGCAATGTCACAAACAGCTCCAAAGCGCCTGTCGGGAAGAAATCAAGTATTGGATCCACGCCAAGATCCACTTTCAAGCCGATGATGAGCAGGACGCTCGCCACTTGAACGACGGCAAAACAGCCCAGAATCGACACTTTGGACAGGACGTAGGCTCCAACCCGCAAGTTGATCGCCCGTTCTCGCTTGAAGATCGCCTGCTCTTTCACAATTTCATAGGCCGCGCCAAATGTGCCTGCCTGGGTGATAGCCAATCCGAGCATCGTGAGGAGCTGAGAGGCGGTAGGCTCGGGCATGTAGTTTACCTTTTCGTCCACCTCTGCATCGGCCAGTTCCGCCCTGAGTTCTGCCTCGATCTGTGCTGGTGACAGTTGTTTGCCCGTCAAGTCCTCCTTGCCGCTGACCATCATGAATAGTGACGCGATGACCGGCATCATAAGCAGCAGGATGAATAAGGTACGCTTGTCATGGCGGATCAGGTCAAATTGGCGGCGGGCCAGGATAACAACCTGGCGCAGGGCCGAGTCGCGGACACGTTTTGGCTTCTTGCCTGGTGCGCTCCGCGCGGGCTGCCCCACCGGCGTGACGCGGGACTGGCGGCCGGTTACGTACTTTCGGTAGAGCGGCGATTGGCGGTAGTGCTGGGCCCATAGTAGCCCCGCTGGTATCCCAGATGTCTTGCCATTACCCTTTTTACGATCTTGAGCGGACAGCAATTGCGCCTGGACAGCCTGGTAATAGGGTTGTAATTCAGGTGGTGGCGGCTTGCCCTCGGCCGGGTTCACCTGCTGGGACAGCTTCAAGTAGATGTCGGCAAAGTCGCGCGCCTGGAAAAAGGAAATAGCCTCGCGAGGCGGTCCGTAATATGCCAGACTTCCCTGGACTAAGAAGGAGACGTGATTGCATTGCTCGATATTGGCCGTTGCGTGAGTCACCAGCACCACTGTCCGCCCTTGATCGGCCAGCCGATTCAGGTCATACATCATCTTTTTTTCCAGCCCCGGGTCGAGACCAGAAGTCGGTTCGTCCAGGAAGAGGAGATCCGGCTGGGCCAGCAACTCGACCGCGATACTGACTCGTTTACGCTGCCCCCCACTGAGCACCCGTACCGGTTTGTCGGCATGCTCAGTCATCTCAACCATACTCAGCACATCCTGAATCCGTCCTTCGATTTCGCTGGCGCTGGCGTCCGGCAGACGCAATTTGGCTGCGTACCACAGCGCCAGGCGCACTGGCAACTCCTTGTGGATGATGTCATCCTGTGGTACGTATCCCATCAGCGTTCGGTAGGCATCCAGATTTGGATACAGATCCTTCCCGTCTATCAGCATCTCCCCATGCGTGGCCGGATTGTACCCGTTCATTGCTTTCATGAGCGTGCTCTTGCCAGCACCGCTGCCCCCGACCAGGGCCACGAACTCACCAGCCTGCACCGAGAGCGAAACTTCGTTCAGGATCATACGCCCACCGGCAACCTGCACCCCCAGTTTGATCGCGTCCAGACGATGTCCCCGGCTAACTGATGCTGCTAAACCTTGTACCTGGCCGTCGTAGACCAACTTGAATGGCCCGATCTGGATGACGTCGCCAAAGCCTAACGGGACCCATCCAGTCACCCGCTGCCCATTCACGAATGTGCCGTTTGAACTCCCCAGATCGCGAATCACGAACCCTCCGTTCTGGCGTACGATCTCCGCATGACGCCAGGAAACGATTGGGTGGTTCAGATGCATCTGGCTGGACGGGTTGCGCCCAATGATCACTCTGGAAAACTGCGCCAGTTCGTGCATACCAAGTCGGCGCGTTTGCAGAGATTCTCCAGCACGGCCCTTGAGGGTCATACTCACTGAGTTTCCGTGCAGGTCTCCCACGCGGATCACGTCACCCGGTTGCCAGGGTTGAGGCACATTGGCTGCGATTCGCCGCCCGTTCAGTTGAGTGCCATTGGTACTGCCCAGGTCCGTGACCTGCATACCACTCGTCGTCACGTCCAGCCGCAAATGTTGGGCGGAAACTGTTGGAAAGTTGAGCACGACATCGTTGCTGGGGCTGCGCCCTACGTGAACGACTTTCTTTGGAAGCGTGTGCTCCTCCGTCCGGCCACCGGGCCATCGAGCGACGAGAATCGGGAGGCCGGCCGAGGGTGTTTTTCCAGCGGCTGGGGGTGGACTGATCAGAGAGAACCGGCAGGCAGGGCAAAAGTGTGCCCCAGAACTCACCGGGCTCCCGCATTGGGGGCATCTGGCGGACACGGCGCTAGCAGCCAGCGACTTGCCGCATTTGATGCAGAAACGGCCTCCTGGCCGGTTTGGCGTGTGACAGTGTGGACATAGGTTTCCGTTCATCTGTCCCTCCTACTCAACTAATCGGTGCTCAGGGTCACGATCAACTTTCCGCTGGCTCCTGTAGGCGTACCCAGCGCTCTGGACTAACCGTAGGTGTAGAACCCCCGCCCGGTCTTGCGCCCCAGGTGGCCTGCGGCCACCATCCGCTTCAGGAGCGGGCAGGGCCGGTACTTGTCGTCTCCCAGGCCGGCATGGAGCACCTCCATCACGTTGAGCACGATATCCAGCCCAATCAGATCGGCCAACTCCAGCGGTCCCATCGGGTGGTTCATTCCCAATTTCATCACCGTGTCAATCGCCTTGGCGGTGCCCACCCCTTCCATCAGGGCGTAGACCGCCTCGTTGATCATCGGACAGAGGATGCGGTTGGAGATGAAACCGGGATAATCCTGCGCCTCCACGGGGGTCTTGCCCAGTTTCTTCGTCAGGGCGGCAACGGTGGCGCTCGTCTCGTCGGAGGTTTCCAACCCCCGGATAATCTCGACCAATTTCATCAGCGGCACTGGGTTCATGAAGTGCATACCGATGGTCTTGTCCGCCCGGCGAGTGACCGCGCCCAGTTCGGTGATGGAGATTGAAGATGTGTTACTGGCCAGGATGACCTCGGGCCGGGCGTGTTCGTCCAATGCAGCAAAGACCTGCTTCTTGAGCTCAAGGCTCTCAATCACCGCCTCGATGGCCAGATCGGCGTCGGCAGCGGCAACGATCTCGGTGGCGGTGGTGATATTCGTCAGCGCCGCCGCCCGCTGTTCATCGTCAATGCGGCCTTTGCTGTGGAGTTTCTCCACCGACTTGTTGATAGAGGCCAGCGCCTGTTCCAGTTGTTCCGGCACGATGTCAATGAGAATGACATGGTAGCCGGTTGTGGCGCAGACCTGGGCGATGCCGTGCCCCATCGTGCCCGCACCGACGACAGCGATTTTTTTGATGTCCATTTCACTTCCCTTTCTGCTCGTCTACTTTCCTATTCCAACTCAATCGCCATCGCCACCGCCTCGCCGCCGCCCAGGCAGAGGGTGGTCAGGCCATGCTTGAGGCCCCGCTGTCGCAGCGCGTAGATGAGCGTGACCAGAACGCGTGCGCCAGAGCATCCGATAGGGTGGCCCAGGGCGATGGCCCCGCCGTTGACGTTGACCTTCTCCCAATCTAGCCCCAGTTCCCGCCCGTCGGCCAGACATTGGGCGGCGAACGCTTCGTTCATCTCGACCAGGTCATAATCGTCCACGGTGGTATTGGTCTTGGCAAGAAGTCTCCGCACGGCGAAAATGGGGGCGGTGAAGACCTTGAGCGGTTCGACCGCCGCCTGGTCGTAGGCCACGACGCGGGCCAGCGGCTGAATACCCAGTTCCTCCGCCTTGGCCCGGCTCATCACGACTGTGGCCGCAGCCCCGTCGGTGATGCCGGGGGAATTACCAGCGGTGACAATGCCGTCGGGCTGGAAGGCGGGCCTGAGGCGGGCCAACTTCTCCAGGCTGGTGTCCCGCCGGGGTGACTCGTCGGTGTCGAAGAGCACCGGTGGCTTCTTGCGCTGCACTATCTCGACGGGGACGATTTCGTCCTTGAAGCGGCCCTCGTCAATGGCGGTGATGGCCTTCATCTGGCTGTTGTAGGCGTACTCGTCCAGTTCCTTCCGCGTCAAGTTGTACTCGCGAGCGATCCACTCGGCGGAGTTGCCCATGTGATGGTTCTCGAAGGCACACCACAGCCCATCGTAAACCATGGCATCCACCAGTTTGCCGTCGCCCAGCCGGTAGCCGAAGCGGGCTTTGTGGAGCAGGTAAGGCCCGTTGTTCATACTCTCCATCCCGCCGGCGACGAAGATGTCTCCGTCGCCTACGGCAATCATTGCGGCGGCCAGCATCACCGTCTTGAGGCCGGAACCGCAGATCTTGTTGACGGTGGTGGCACCGACGGTGGGGGGGAGCCCGGACTTAATGGCCGCCTGGCGGGCGGGGGCCTGACCCTGCCCGGCCAGCACCACATTGCCCATCAGCACCTCGTCAATCGAGGCGGGGTCTACCCCAGCCCGCTCGACGGCGGCGCGGATGGCCACTGCCCCCAGGTCGGAGGCAGAGAGGGGTACCAGTGTACCCTGGAACCGTCCGACAGGGGTACGGACAGCGGACACGATGACGGTTTCGCGAGAACTGCTTGACATTGATGTTCTCTCCTCTTTTTCTACTGTGGTGTTGCTTGTCACCTGCTGCTTGTTGCTCATTATTTGTCACTTGTGGCTTCTTGCGCGCTCATCCGCTCAAACAGCGGCCGCAAGCGCTCGTAGATCTGGTCCAACCACTCTGGGATGACGCGGGTCTGGCTGAGAGTAGTCATATAGTTAGTGTCCCCACCCCAGCGGGGGACAATGTGCAGGTGGACGTGCTCCGCCACCCCCGCCCCGGCTGCCCCACCGATATTCAGCCCCACGTTAAACCCCTGCGGGCTGTAGGCCTCCCGCAACACCCGCAGGCTGAGTTGGGTCAGCGCCATCCACTCGGACAGTGTGTCTGCGTCCAGGTCTTCCAGTGACGAGACGTGGGCGTAGGGGACGACCATCAGGTGACCGTTGTTGTAGGGGAAGCGATTGATGATCACGTAGCACAATTGGCCCCGGTAGAGGAGGTGAGCCTCGGCGTCCTCCAACTGGGGTTTGGCGCAGAAGATGCATCCCCCAGGTATCTTTTCTTCGCCGCATAGATAGGCCATGCGCCAGGGTGTCCAGAGATGGTCGACCACTTCCTGATTGTACAACAAATCGGCGTAGGACGCAATCCAGTTGACAGCGCGGAGAGTGGGGGTAAAATGGGAGTGGACTACAGGTAGCAAGGGGAGACCGGTGGACGAATTGAGCGAGGGGCAAATCAAAACGGCGTTGACGACGCGGGCCTTTGGATGCAACCTGGTTGTCCTGTCGAGCACCGGCTCGACCAATGACGTGGCGAAGGGCCTGGCGGCGCGGGGGGCGTCCGAGGGCACGGTGGTGGTGGCTGACAGGCAGACGGCCGGTCGGGGGCGGATGGGGCGGCGCTGGTTGGCCCCTCCAGGCACCTGCCTCCTCTGCTCGATCCTCTTCCGCCCTGACTTGCCTCCTGCCCAGGCGCAGTGGCTGACGATGTTGTGTGCGCTCGCGACGGCCGACGCAGTTGAAGAAGTCGCAAGGCTGCGAGTCGCATTGAAGTGGCCCAACGACTTGATAATCGAATCCCGAATCCCGAATCCTGAATCACGAATCTGGCGCAAACTGGGGGGGATACTGACAGAGACGGAAGTGACGGGGGAGCGGCTGGAGTTCGTGGTGATCGGGATCGGTATCAATGTGAACGTGCCGCCGGACGTGCTGCCCACTCTGGCTCCCGACGCCACCAGCGTCCTGGCGGAAATAGGGCAACCGGTGGACCGGGTGGCGTTGCTGGCCACGTTCCTGGACGGGGTCGAGCGGCGGTATGAGTCGCTGCGAACTGGCGAAAGTCCATATCGGGAATGGGCTGCCCGGTTGGGGACGTTGGGCCAGCCGGTGGAAGCGACTGTTTTCGAAGAAGTGGTCACCGGCAGAGCCGAATCAGTGGATGAGGATGGGGCGCTTCTTCTGCGCACATCTGACGGTGCACTACATCGCCTGGTAGCAGGAGATGTCACGCTTGCCCGCTCCTGAGTGCCTACCTGAACCCCCGTCGTCCACCACCGCCGCTGGACCGCGAGGAGCCGTGGCTCCGGCTGGAGCTACGACTGCTGGAACGGCTGGCCCGGTCGAGGGATCGGCCCAGGATGCTTGTCAACCCGTCGAGCGATAAGTCGGCCCCGACCTCAGCGCCGTTGGTAGGCTCGTACTCCTCGGCCACGACCATTGAGCCGTCTGGCTAGATGTCAATATCCACATCGTACCGCTCGTAGGTGACGTTTTCCTGTAGTTGGGGGGCAGCAGCCAGTCCCACCATGAGTAGCAGGAGAGCCAAACATCTCCATCGCCTGTTCACATCTATCTCCTGTTATCGCCCCTTGATTCACTCGGTCTCGAGGGACTGCTGCTCCAGCACGATGCGCCAGGAGCCCAACTGCGGCTCCTCCTCTTTCTTCTCAGCGGGGCAGAGTTCGATCCGCAGGTCGGTGACCAGTGGCATTCCCAATTCACCGATGCCGAGCGCGTAACTCACGCCCGGTTCGGCGTTGAAATCTGTGTGTCCTGCCCCGTCCCGAGGCTTGAGCCCGGTCACGGCCCGGTCGGCTCCGCCGGGCCACATCAGCCATACCGCCACACCAGCCAGCCCCACGCCGTGCTCATCCTGCACTACGACCTCAATACGTACCGTTTGCCCCGGCTCGCATATCTGCTCCTGCTGGATTAACTGGAAAGGTGGCGGAGGCAGCGGAGTGGGGGTAGGGGGGCGAGGTGTGCGAGTCGGCTTAGGGGTAGGGGTGCTCAAGGGCGACAGTGAATAAGGTGTGGGTGTTCTGTCCGGCGTAGAGGTGGGTGTAGGTGACGGTGTGCTGATAAGTGTTGGCGGCGATGCCGTCGGTGTATGCAGGTAGACCAGCATCGCTGGAGTGTGTACGTCCAATGCCTCGGCCAGCGCGGTCAGGCGGCGCAGGGTGTCTGCAGGGTGCCCGGCGGCGGCATACTCCTCGATCAGCGCCTGTATCGCGCCGGTCACATCCTCCTGCTTGAGCCCGTCCAGACGCGCATGGGCTCGCTCCAGGTCACCGTCGGCCACATAGGAGAGCGCGACCAGGCGCACCCAATCCCAGCGGTAGTCGGTGCGCAGTAACGCCGGGTAGGTGTTGATGAGTTCTGCGGGAGCGATGACCCAGGTGTACACCAGGCCCAATGCCAGTCCGACAACCAGCCCGATAATGGAGGCGGCCCGACGTGCGGATAGGTTGCTCACGGCAGGCCTTCCAGATACGGAGCCAACGCCGGGGGGGTGGCCCCAAGTGCCCAGGCCAGGTAGGTCAGGCGGGCGATGTCCTCGGCGTCGCCGCCCACTTCGACGAGTCGCTCCGCCAGTTCGACGACGGGGGCGGTAGGCTCCTCCGGGTCAAGCAATTTCAGTCGCTTGCGGGCCTGTTCCAGATTCTGCTCGACCTCGAAGTCCGTGGCGACCATCACGACATAGTCGTCACGGTAGTCCTGGCGTAGCGCAGCGGGCGCGGTATTCGTATACTGCACTGGCCAAAGCCACCAGCCGATGGCAAGTCCCAGCGCCAGCCCCGTTGCCGCGCCTACGGCGACCCGTATGACCCATTGCCGCGCGCGTTTGTTCACTGGGCTTGCCTCCAGGGCTCCCTCATCAAAAAGACGCGGCGTTCCTGGGCACGTACACCGCCCGTGGACGCCGCGATAGGTCTTCAGCCCAACTCCAGTTGGACCAGGTGCCGGAGGTGGGAATCGAACCCACATGGGCTAAGCCCACACGATTTTGAGTCGCGCGCGTCTGCCTGTTCCGCCACTCCGGCTCGGGGAGAGTATACCAGAGAATAAGATTCCGGTCAACCATTCTCAGTAGATACAGATTTGAGGAGTCAGCACCCCCAGGTGCGGATCCGTTCGGCACGTGGGCGTGCCTCACTCCCCTGCCTCTGCTTCCTGGCACAGCCAGATACCTTCCAGTGCGTTCGGTTCCTCGGGGTCAATCTGAAGCGCTGCGTCAAAGAGAGGGTACGACTTCTCGCACTCTGCCATGTAGAAATAGGCTAGCCCCAGGGTGTAGAAATACTCAATCGAGGGTCCCTCGACCAACGTGGCTTCAAGCTCTACCTCTACGCTTCCATCGGCTTTCAGCCGGAGTGGTCCGGTGCTCAACGGATCGCCGGAGAGAATGTTGACTCTCTCAAACCAACCCACGTACACCTGACCATATCCCAGCCTGGGCAACTGCTCCAACCCTACCGTGTATTCCCCTGTCTGCGTGTCGAACATCACCGTGCCACGGGCGCTGGCCCACGTCTCGTCATTCTCCTTCGGTGTCAGCGCAGCCTGCAGTGTGTCTCGGCCGTCTGCTGACGTGGGGACGAAGTCTCCGCGCATCACCACGTCCGGCGATGGTCCGGTGGCGTCACCAATTCGGTCCTCAATGGTGACATAAAACGCCTCGGCCTCCTGTCGTGCCTCGGTGGACTCCAACTTGATAGCCCGCTCGAAATTGGGGATGGCATCCTCGTAGTTGCGGCGCGCCCAGTAGTTGATCGCCAGGTGCCCGAAGGCCCGTCCAAACTGAGGATCTGCTTCAATTGCCTGCTTGAGGTAGATCTCGGCTTGTTCGTGGTCTCCCAGGTTGAAATAAGTCCACCCCAGTTGCTCGTAAGCCTCTGCGTTGTCTGGATCAACCTCAGCGGCCTGCTGAAGACTGCGTATCGCTGCGTCGAAATCGCCCAGCACCCGATAGTCCCGCCCGGCAGCGATGTGGATGTAGGCCAGGTTGGGGTGAATCTCCAGCACTCGTTCATAAGCCTCCAACGCTCCCCAATAGTTCCCCTGCATCTCCAGCACATAACCATAGTTGCGATGTGCATCCACGCTGCGGTCATCCAGTTGCAGAGCGGTCTGAGCAGCCTCAGTTGCGTCTGCCCAACGCACGGCGTCGGCGTAGGCCTCGGCCAGGTAGGCATACCCCTCAGCATAGGTAGGATCGAGTTCGATAGCACGCTTGCAGGCGTCAATCGCCTTTTCCACGTCACCGTTCCAGTCGTAGGCCATTCCCAGGACAGCCCACGCGCGCGCGTTCTCCGGTGCCATCTCGACTGCTCGTTGAGCGCGATGCACCGCCTCGACAGGTCGCCCCTCCAGCGCCAGCAGCCGTGCCAGGGGGATGTACAGCAACACGTCGTTGGGGTTGAGCGCGATGGCCTGCTCGTAAGCAGTGATGGCCTCTGCCAGTTTGCCCTGTAAGTATAATTCCTCCGCTTCGGCAGCGTAGGAAAGCGCCGAGCGCGTGGGTGTGGGGGTTGGGACAAATGGACTCTCAATTGACTGCTGTTTGATCAGTGTGTAGACGTAGATACCGGCGCCGATCAGCAACAGCAGAATCAGCACGCGCCATGGAGACGAACGGCGCTTCTTTCTCCGTCGTGGTTCGAGGTACATCTGGTAGATTTCCTTTCGCAGGTAGGGATAATGATAACATTTTCGCTGCGTAAGTCAAGGTTGCCCCGCTTGTGGGTTGTGGTAGAATAGCCGGGGCGAATTCCAACCCCCTAAACCCCAAGTCCAAAATTTCCAAACAAGGGAGGCCTGCTGTGCATAATCTGATGGTCACTGGTGGTGCTGGCTTCATCGGCTCTAACTTCGTCCGCTATATGCTGGAGAAGTACCCTGACTGCCACATCGTCGTCTACGACAAATTGACCTATGCCGGAAATCTAGATAATCTCAGAGACGTGGCCGAACGGTTCGCCGATCGCTACGGTTTTGTGCGGGGGGACATCTGCGACGCTGTCATGGTGCGAGAGACGATTCATACCCACGATGTGGATACTATCATCAACTTCGCTGCTGAGAGTCACGTGGATAGGTCCATTATGGACCCCGATGCCTTCATCAAAACCGATGTCTACGGCACCTACGTGCTGCTGGAAGCGACCCGTGAGTTTGGACTGGAACGGTATCACCAGGTCTCTACGGACGAGGTATATGGTCATGTGCCGGAGGGTGCTTCGAAAGAGACGGATCCAATCGCTCCGCGCAGCCCCTATGCCGCCAGTAAGGCCAGCGCCGATATGATGGTCAATGCCTATCATGTCACGTATGGTCTGCCGGTCACCATTACCCGGGGCGCGAACAACATCGGCCCCTATCAATATCCAGAGAAGGTTGTGCCGCTCTTTGTCACCAACGCGATTGACGATCAGCCACTGCCTCTCTACGGAGACGGGGCGCAAGTGCGCGATTACCAGTACGTGCTGGACCACTGCGAGGCGATTAACCTGGTGTTGCACAGAGGAGAGATCAGCGGCATCTACAACGTTGGCACCGGCACTGAGATGCGCAACATCGATATGACCCACTTGATCCTCAATTTGCTTGGTAAACCAGAAAGCCTCATCCAGCCGGTGCGCGACCGGCCTGGACACGATCGCCGCTACGCGCTCGACGTGATCAAGATTTGCGGGCTGGGCTGGGAACCGGCCCACACCTGTGAGGAGGCCATTGAGAAAACAGTGCGCTGGTACGTCGAGAACGAGCGGTGGTGGCGACCCATCAAGAGCGGCGAGCACTACCGGGAGTATTATAAGCGACAGTATGAGGGGCGGGAAATCAATGACAAAGGACATAAGGTTCCTCGTTCACGTCTGGGGCTGCGATGAGCGACCCTGCCCGCATCGCCTCTTTTCTCCTGAAGCCCGTCGCCCGGGCCTGCAAGGAGTTCGACCTGCTGGCCGAGGGCGACAGGGTAGCGGTGGCCGTCTCTGGCGGGAAGGACAGCCGTGCTCTGCTCGAACTGCTGCTCCGCTACCAACGTAAGGTGCCGTACCGGTACGAGTTGCTGGCCCTCCATGTGGTTGGCACCTTGGCTGGCTTTCCCGACCTGCAGCCACAACTGGCACCCTGGTTTCGGGGACTCGGCGTTGAGTATCACTTTGCTTCACTCGAACTGCCGCCAGAGGAGCCACTGCCACTTGATTGCTTTCGCTGCTCGTGGAACCGGCGCAAGGCCCTCTTCACCGCTGCGGTTGGGCTGGGCTGCGACAAACTGGCCTTCGGCCACAACGCCGACGATGCGGCTGTCACAGTGCTCCTGAATTTGATGTTCAATGGCCGGCTGGAAACTATGGCCCCCCGCGTCGAGTTCTTCGACGGCGCTGTGACCGTCATACGCCCCCTGATCTACATCCCAGAGAAGGAACTAGCCCGCTATGGGGAGGCGGCGGGCTTTCCGGCACCCCCTTTGTGTTCCCAGGGCCTGACCTCCAGGCGTGTGCAGATGAAGACGTTTCTGTTTCAGTTTGGCCGGGACCAGAAGCAAGTTCGCACCAACCTGTGGCGCGCTGCCCGCCAAGCGATGGGTTTCTAAGTTGCTTCCCCTGATTGCCTGTTGGTAGGGAGAAAATCTCTGATCGAGTCCTGCTGCTCTCGCTGCCCGTTGTTGCTTGGCCCGTCGTTGATTTCCCACCTCTCTCGCTTTCATTCCCACGTCGCTTGTGGTATACTTATAATTAGCAGTTAGCGGTTTACAATTGGGCCGATTGTCTCACGATCATTGAGCATAAGGGCTGGGACCTGCTGGGCCGTAAATTGGCCTTTGTTGGCGATGGCAACAACTTGTCGGCATCGCTGCGACACCCCACATTCAGTGCTGTGGGATCAGGCTGAGAACCGCATGCATGCACAAAAAGCCATCTTAGTGGAGTTGATGAAGTAACTGGAGGGATAGTACCGTGGCAGGAAACCGCAAAGTCTTCGAAAAGGCGATGCGGGCCGGGACCAATGCAGCATGGGATGGGAACTGGGACCAGGCTATTGTGGTCTATCGGCGCGCGCTGGCGGAATTCTCTGACGATGTCAGTGCACTCATCGGCCTGGGGTTGGCCTACTCTGGTGCAGGTCAGTTGGAAGCCACCCTGAAAGCCTACCAGCGAGCCATTGCGCTTGCGCCGGATGACCCGGTACTTCTGGAGCATATAGGCAAGACGCGGGAGCAGTTGGGCCAGGGGAAGGCAGCCGCCGAAGCATACATGGCCGCTGCTGAGCGCTACCTGAGTCAGCAGCAGGCCACTCACCTGGCGCTAGTACGCTGGCAAGATGCCGCTCGTGCCTGTCCCGATTGCCTACCAGCCCACGCGGAGTTGCTCCAGTATTATCAGCGCCACGGTCAGGTGCGCGAGGCGGTCAGGGAATGTCTGACCCTGGCGCATATTTATCAGGCTCAGGGACAAAATGACCATGCGGTCCAAATCTGTCACCATGCCCTCAGGTTGGCTCCACACAATTCTGAAGTGCTGGCTGCCCTCGGTGGTCTGCGCTATGCCGAACAGATTGCTGCCGAACCGGGAGCTGAGGCTTCCAGGGAGAGACTTGGGCTGCTCACGGCCATAGAGGGGCCGACTGCCCCTATCACGCTGGAGTTCCCGGTCGCGCCGGATGTCGAATCCGTCAAAGAGCGGGGCAGCCCCATTGAGATCACCCGTCAGAAGGCACTTTCTGACCTCGCCGAGAGCGTCTTTGAAGAGGAGGGGGTAGCGGAACTGCCCGCTGTGGCTCCTCAACTCAGCAAGGTGAAGATTGATGCGCTGGTCGGTCGGGCGATTGATTTTCAGACCAGAGGGAAGATTGAGGAGGCGATTGCTGCCTATGAACAGGTGATCGAGGCGGGTGTTGGCCGGACTTCTGTACATTTCAACCTCGGCCTGCTCTATCAGGAGAGAATGCGTTTCGATGCTGCCATAGCCCAATTAGAGCAGGCTGCCTCTTACCCGGAATACGCACTGGGCAGCCATTTCGCGTTAGGCGAGTGCTACCGCGCCCGGGGCCGCATTGACGAGGCATTGGAGCACTTCGTCGAGGTGCTGAAAATGGTGGACTTGGCCATTGTCCGGCGTGAGCAAGCCGACGATCTGATCCAGCTCTACGAGAGCCTGGTCAGCAGTTACATCGCCAAGGGCCAGCGGGAGCAGGCGTTGGAGTTCACCAACTCGCTGGTCGAGTTTCTCAGCGAGAAGAATTGGGAGGATAAGGTAGTTCAAGTGCGCCAGCGGCTGGATGCACTGGCCCAGGAAGGGCCTATCTTGAGTCTGGCCGAAATGCTGGCCACTCCAGGCTCAGAGCACATCCTAGAATCAGTAGCATTATCGCAGGAGTACGTCAAGCGCGGCATGTACTACGCTGCGTTGGAGGAATGCTACTATGCTCTAGAGCATGCCTCCACCTACTTGCCTACCCATCGGCAGATCGCCCAGGTGTTGCTGGCAATGGGGAAAGCGGACGATGCGGCGGCTAAGTCCGTCGCTATCGCCGACACCTACCGGGTGCGTGGCAACGTTCGCCAGGCGATGGCGATGTATCATCGTGCCCTGAAGCTAGCGCCGATGGACACCGTGGTGCGGGCTAAATTAGTTGACCTGCTCATCAGCCACGGGGAAATTGATGAGGCGCTGGAGCACTACTTGATCCTGGCCGATAGTTACTACCATCTGGCGCAGATGGAGCAGGCACGTGAAGTGTACCAGGAGGCGTTACGGCTGGCGCCGCGGGGTGGCCCGGAACATCGATGGTCAGTTCGCATCCTGCATAAGATGGGCGATATTGACATGCAGCGCGTGGACTGGAAACGCGCCATCAGCGTCTACGAGCAGATTCGCAAACTCGCTCCCGACGACGAACGGGCTCGTCTGACGTTGATGGAACTTTACTATCGCTTCAATCGGCCCGAGTTGGCGATTGCCGAACTTGATGATCTCCTGAGAACCTACCGCGAGAGTGGCAAGACACGACGCATCTTTGCTGTCCTAGAAGACGAGGCCCGTGAGCGGCCTGATAACATTCCGTTACATACTCGCCTGGCACAGGCATATCTTGACGCTGGTCACGTTGAGCGGGCACTGGAGCATCTAGACAAGCTGGGAGACCTGCAATTGGGGGCTAGGCGGTACGACGATGCCAAAGCGACCATTCGGGCCATCATTGCACTCCACCCAGCCAACGTTGAGGTCTATCAGCAACTACTGGATCAACTTGGCGAGCGTGGCTCCAACTGAAATTGGGATTTGAATAGTGGCTGATCTTCTGTGGTATTTACAACGGTTCGACTGGATAGATGCCCTCGATGTCTTGCTTGTGGCCTTCATATTCTTCTGGATCTTGTACCTGTTGCGCGGCACTCGGGCTGTCCCCTTGCTACGCAGTGTGATCTTCCTCATCATCGTCATCACCTTGCTGAGCGACATGATACGCTTGCGCGCTTTCGGTTGGCTGACACAGCGGGCACTGCCAGCGCTGCTTGTGGCTATCCCGGTTGTCTTTCAGCCGGAATTACGCCGGGCACTGGAACGGCTAGGCCGCCCCGGGGTGCTGCGCGGCCGGACGACGGGAGGCCGCGCTGTTCTGGAGCAAACGCTGGCCGCGATTGCACAGACATGTCGCATCCTCTCCGAGCGACGACACGGTGCGCTCATCGTTTTGGAGCGTGAGACAGGCCTGCGGGAGTTCACAGACAGTGGCGTCATTCTTAATGCTGTCACCACCTCTGAGTTGCTGGTGACCATCTTCGACCCTCACACTATGCTCCACGACGGGGCGGCTATTGTGCGGCACGGACGTGTGCTGGCTGCCGCCTGCGTGCTGCCTCTCTCCACCGCCTTCCTTGCAGATCGGCAGTTGGGGCTACGCCACCGGGCGGCTATCGGCGTGACGGAAGAAAGCGACGCCATCGCCATCGTTGTCTCTGAAGAGCGCGGTTCCATCTCCATCGCGCACAACGGCCGCATCATCCACAATCTCAATGTCAAACGATTGGAGGCAGTGTTGTATGCTTTTTACCAGCCTGTGCTGGAACGGGCGTGGCCACGTCGGATCGCCCAGATGCGGCGGATTCTGAGGGGAGATTAAGTAGTGAAGGCCGTACTACGTTGGGTAGGAGGTAATCTGCCCCTGATGGTGCTGGCGCTCATCTTGGCCCTATTGGCCTGGTTCGTGGCCGTGGAGGAGGGGGATCCCACCCTTGAGGAACGCTATCCCCAATCCATCCAGGTCACGCCGTCTGAGCCTCCGGAGGGGATGGTCATCGTGGGGAAATTTGATGAGCGTGTGCAGGTTACAATCCGTGCCCCTGAGTCGGTCTTGAAGACCGTTGTGGTTGATGATTTCACTGTCACCGTTGATTTGACGGGCCTGGACGCGGGAGTCCATGAGGTGCCTGTCCAGGTGATGTTGGACAAGCATCCCTTGTGGGTGATACTTGTCGAACCCGAGTATGTCACTCTAGAATTGGAGCCCAGGGCGGAGATCTCTGTGCTCGTGCGTGTGCAGATAGAGGGAGAACCGACTTTGGGTTACCTCATGCGGGCACCGACCATGATCCCGCGCCAGGTAACGGTGAGCGGCCCCAGCACCTACGTCACCAGGGTTGTTGAAGCCGTTGCGCTGATCTCCGTGCAGGATGCCGACGCCGATATTATTGAGGATGAATTGCCGTTGCAGTTACAGGACGATGCGGGACAACCTGTCCCTTACGTCACGTTTACGCCTGAGGTGGTCAACGTGCGTATCCCTATTGAGCTGTCTGGTTACTACCGCCCCTTGGCAGCCAAGGCAATTCTTGAAGGGCAGATCGCTCCCGGCTATCGCATCACCGATATCTCCGTCGAGCCGCCCACTGTCACCGTCTTTGGCGCACCCGACATCATCGCGGCACTCCCGGGCTACATTGAGACGGGACCCATAGACGTGGAGGGAGCGCAGGCTGACGTGATCGAACGGCCAGCGCTGAACGTACCACCAGACGTAGCGGTAGTCCTGGGTCAGCAGCCGGTGGAGGTGAGGGTCTCTATTGAGGCCATCCAGAGCAGCCTGACGGTGGAGATCACGCCGGAGATTCAGGGCCTAGGGCCAGGCATCACGACCACTGTCTCGCCGGAGACTGTCGAAGTCATCTTGAGTGGTCCACTGCCTCTACTAGAGACACTGGAGGCCGGCGACGTGCGTGTTGTCCTGGACTTGTTCGGGCTGCCACTGGGAACGCACCAGATCGAGCCGCAGGTGATGGTGCCTGAGGGGATGACCGCCCAAAGTGTCCTGCCGGCTACTGTGCAGGCGGATATCTTAAGCGTCCCTCCCCCTACACCGACTGGGGATTAGCCGTGGAGATCAAGCAGGGCGGGCGAGGATGAGCAAGCCAATCGTGGCCCTTGTGGGCCGGCCCAACGTGGGGAAATCTACCCTCTTCAACCGCATCGTCGGCCGGCGACTGGCGGTGGTGCATGACCAGCCGGGTACGACCCGCGACCGGCTGCATGCTACGGCCGAATGGAACGGTGTTCCTTTCACCGTAGTAGACACCGGCGGCATTGAGGTGCTGCCCGAGACCGTCGTTGCTGGTAGGCGGCCTGGCCCTGAGCGGGTGTTGGCTCAGGACTCCGCGCCCTACATTCCCTTGATGCGCGCCCAGGCTCAATTAGTGATCCAAGAGGCCGACGCAGTCATCTTCATCACCGACGTCGCTAGCGGCCCGACCGCTGGCGACCAGGAGGTGGCCGACATTTTGCGCCGCTCTCGCTGCCCCGTCTTTCTGGCCGCCAACAAGGCTGATAACGTTCGCCGGCATCAGGATGCGCCGGAGTTTTACGTTCTGGGTTTGGGAGAGGTTTACCCTATCTCTGCCCTGCACGGTACCGGCGTGGCCGACTTGTTGGACGAGGTGGTCAAGACGCTGACTCCGTCTGAACCGGAGGTGGAGGACGACAGAGTCAAACTCGCTATCGTTGGCCGGCCCAACGTGGGCAAGTCGTCGCTTTTGAACAGGATGATTGGTGAAGAGCGGGTCATCGTTAGTCCGATCCCCGGTACCACCCGTGACGCTATTGATACCTATCTGGAGTGGGAGGGCGTACCCGTCACGTTGATTGACACGGCTGGCATACGGCGGTGGGGTAAGATCGAACAAGGAGTGGAGCGCTACAGTGTACTACGGGCGCTGCGGGCCATTCAGCGGGCCGACGTTGCTTTGTTGGTGATTGATGGCGTCGATGGCGTTACCGCTCAAGATGCGCACGTGGCCGGCTTTGTCCTTGACGAGTGGGCCAGTGTGGTGGTGCTGGTCAACAAGTGGGATGCAGTAGAGAAAGACACCCACACTATGGTGGAATACACCAGGTGGGTACGTGAGGCCCTCCGTTTCCTTGATTACGTGCCCGTGCTTTTCATCTCCGCGCTTACAGGACAGCGGGTGCGTAAGGTGTTGCCGGCGGCGCTGGCCGTGCAAGGGTCTCGTTTTTGGCGCATCCCCACCGGTGAACTCAACCGGTTGGTGCGCAACGCGCTGGCACGCCACGCTCCACCTAGCAAGCGAGGCAAACGGCTAAAGATCTACTACGTCAGCCAGCCCGGCGTGGACCCACCGACCTTCGTCTTCCACGTCAACGACCCCGACCTGGTGCACTTCAGTTACGAGCGCTACCTGGAGAATCGGTTGCGGGAGGCACACGAGTTCCCAGGTACGCCACTGCGGTTGGTGTTCCGGCGACGGGAACGGCGGGATACAAAGTAGGGTGTAACGTGCAAGATGTACAAGGCTTGAGACGCGATTACATTCCGTGCTTTGCGCATAGCGTGCATCTTCGCTACTGAAGTTCCACGAACCCCCACGGATGACGCTTTGGGTTTCCCCCACTCGTGAAGTTGTCCATTCCCACACGTTGCCCGCGCAGTCGAGTAGGCCGTAGGGACTGGCTCCGCCTGGATAAACTTCTAGTGGGGTTGTGGGCCAGGAAGTGGACATATTGACCGTTGGTGACCGGTCGTTCATTAACGTCCTCCTACTTCAGCATCCAGATTATACATGTCTCGCCGACTTGGTACAAACTGCCGGTTGTGGTATCATTGAGCTTCAAATCAAGCAAGGAGAGTGTGAAAGTATGAAGAATATCACCGTTATCGGTGCCGGCTATGTGGGGTTGGTCACCGGGGTTTGCTTCGCTGACCTGGGTAACATGGTCATCTGCGTAGACGTCAACGAGCAGAGGATTGAGGGCCTGAAGCGGGGAGAGATGCCTATCTATGAGCCGGGCCTGGAGGAGTTGGTAGTCCGAAACGTTCAGGCGGGCCGGCTCAGTTTCACCACTTCGTATGCCGAGAGTCTGGAGGAGGCGGAGTTTGTGTTCATCGCCGTGGGCACCCCGGAGGGGGTGGACGGCGAGGCTGACCTGCGATATGTGCGTATGGCATCCCACTCCATTGCCGAGGTAATGGAACACCCAATGATCATTGTCAACAAGTCCACGGTCCCCGTGGGAACCGGCGATTGGGTGGCCGACATCATTCGCGAGCAGCGCAGCAATGATACGGACTTTGCCGTCGTTTCCAACCCGGAGTTTCTGCGCGAGGGCTCTGCCATTAGCGATTTCATGTTCCCTGACCGGGTCATGCTGGGCTCGCTGAACCGGGAGGCTGCAGAAAAGGTGGCCCAGTTATACCTCCCGCTGCGCACGACGATCATGATTACTGACCTGCGCACGGCCGAGATGGTCAAGTACGCTTCCAATGCCTTTCTGGCTGCGCGCATCTCGTTCATCAACGAGATCGCCAACATCTGCGAGGCGCTGGGGGCAGACGTCAAAGAGGTCGCCACTGGGATGGGCTACGACAAGCGCATCGGCCATGCCTTCCTTGACGCTGGCGTGGGGTACGGCGGTAGTTGCTTTCCCAAGGACGTCAAGGCGCTGGCCTACATGGCCGAGATCAAGGGACGGCACCCGCAGTTGCTGCGCGCGGTGATGGAGATCAACACTGACCAGCGCCGGGCAGTGGTGCGCAAACTGGAACAAGCACTCGGCAGCCTGCGGGACAAGAGGATCGGCCTGCTGGGACTGGCGTTCAAACCGAATACCGACGACATGCGCGAGGCCCCCTCTGTCCACATCGCCCGTATGCTGCGGACGGCTGGGGCCCACGTGCGTGCCTACGATCCGGTAGCAATGAAGGTGGCGGCACGGGTGGTGCCTGAGGTGGAACTGGCCGAAGACGCTTATGCCCTGGCGGAAGGATGCGATGCGCTCGTCATCGTCACTGAGTGGAACGAGTTCAAGAACCTGGATTTGGTCCGCATCCGGGAGTTGATGAATCAGCCAGTGATCATAGATGGGCGCAACATCTATGATCCCGCGATGATGAACAAGATAGGCTTCTACCACCGCGGCGTGGGCAGAGGCTATGAGGATTAGGGGGAGATACGATGGAGAAGACCATGGAGATGGGGTTTATCAAAACGCGGCTGTCCAACCGGCTGACTGTACTGGTCAAAGAAGTGCACACCGCCCCGGTGGCTAGTTTCTGGATCTGGTATCGGGTGGGGAGTCGCAATGAACACCTGGGCATTACCGGTATCTCCCACTGGGTCGAACACATGCTTTTCAAGGGGACGCCGACATTCCCCAAAGGCATAGCAGAAAAGGCTATCGCCCGCGATGGTGGTGTGTTCAACGGTATGACCTGGTACGACTTCACCACATACTTCGCCACGCTACCTGCCGACCGTATTGAGCTGGCCCTGCGTATCGAGGCCGACCGCATGGTCAACTCGCTCTTCGACCCCGACGAGATCGCCACTGAGCGCACCGTCATCATCAGTGAGCGGCAAGGGGCCGAGAATAACCCGGAATTTCTGCTCAGCGAGGAGTTGATGGCTGCCGCTTTCCGTGTGCATCCCTACGGCACCGACACTCTCGGCCACATGTGCGACCTGGAGACGATGACCCGCGATCAACTCCACGCGCATTATCACACCTACTATGCGCCCAACAATGCGCTGGCCGTCGCGGTGGGCGACTTCAACACCGATGAAATGCTACGGCTGGTCGAGCGGCACTTTGGCACGATTCCAGATGGCCCGGATGTCCCGCCGGTGACAGCCGTCGAGCCCCCGCAGAGGGGGGAGCGGCGGGTTGTTTTCGAGGGGGAGGGCAACGTCGCTTACCTCCAGATAGTCTTCCGCGCTCCTGCCATCCGCGAACCCGATTTCTTCGCCCTGGCTGTGCTTGATGCCATTCTCAGCGGGGCGAGTGGGATGACCGCGCTCGGCGGTGGCTTGACCAATAAGAGCAGCCGTCTCTATAAGGCGTTGGTGGCGACGGAACTGGCGACCGGCGTGTCCGGCTCTCTGATCCCTACTGCTGATCCCTTTGTCTATAGCCTCTCGGCTATCGTACGCGCGGAGCACACCCTGGCCGAGGTGGAGGAGGCGATGGAGGCGGAACTGGCACGTGTGGTCGCCGAGTCGGTCACGCCGGAGGAACTGGCCAAAGCGATCAAGCAGGCCAAGGCACAGTTCGCCTACTCCAGCGAATCCGTCACCGGGCAAGCCATGTGGATGGGCTTCAGCGAGATCTTCGCCGATTACACCTGGTTTGAGAACTATATCGCCAACCTCAGCGCTGTCACCGTCGAGGACGTGCAGCGCGTGGCGCAGAAGCATCTTAAAGGATCGAATCGCACAGTTGGATGGTACGTACCCAACGAACACTGAGTCAATGAATCAATGAACAATCAATCAATGAACAATGAACGGAGATGACGATGTCCATACCTGGACCACAAGACATTGTAAGGCGTGAGCTTAATAACGGAATCGTGGTACTGGTGCGTGAGAATCACGACAGCCCCTCAGTAGTCGTGGGCGGTTATCTACCTGTGGGAGCCTACGACGAACGACTGGAGCAGGCTGGGCTGGCCGCCTTTACCGCCAGCGTTCTGATGCGCGGCACTACCAATCGCGCCTTTGAGCAAATCTATGAGGAGTTGGAATCGGTTGGCGCCAGCGTTAGTCTCGGTGGAGGCACCCACACCACTGGCTTTGGCGCCAAGAGCCTGGTCGAAGACCTGCCGTTGGTACTTGACATACTCGCTGATGTGCTGCGCCGTCCCACCTTCCCCCATGATGAGGTCGGGAAACTGCGCGGCGAGATCATCACCGACCTGGAGGAGCGCGCCCACGACACCCGGCGTTTGGCCAGCCTGACCTTTCACGAACTGGCCTATCCCAAAGAGCATCCCTATGCCCACAGTCTCATCGGCTACACCGAGACAATTAATATGCTCAGTCGCGATGACCTGGCTGAGTTCTACACTGGTGGCTACGGCCCGCACGGGATGGTTATCGTCGTGGTGGGTGCGGTAGAGACCGCCGACGCGCTGACGCAGATTGAGGACGTCTTTGGCGATTGGGAAGGCCATAATTATGAGCGTGCTCCACTTCCTGAAGTTCCCCGCATCGTCGAGATTCGTGAGCGCACCGTTTCCATTCCCGGCAAGACGCAGTCCGACATCATCCTGGGCTACCCTGGCCCTCCTCGCGCTGCGCCGGACTTCCTGGATGCGGTCGTGTGCAATACTGTTCTGGGTGTCTTCGGGTTGATGGGCCGTCTGGGGGAGAAGGTACGCGATGAGCAGGGATTGGCTTATTATTCGTTCAGCCGTGTGGACGGTGGCCCTGGCCCCGGCCCCTGGCGCATCGTCGCCGGCGTCAACACGGCCAACGTCGAGCGGGCTGTCACCGGCATCCGCGCCGAGATTCGCCGCATGTGCGAGGAACCGGTGGACGAGGAGGAGTTGGAGGACAACAAGGCTTTCATCACGGGCAGCCTGCCCCTGCGTCTGGAGACCAACGAGGGGGTGGCGCAGGCCATCATCAATATGGAGCGCTACGGCCTGGGCCTGGACTACTTGCAGCGTTACGCGGACCTGATCGGTGAGATCACCGCCGAACGGGTGCAGGCCGTCGCACAGCGATGGTTCGACCCTGACGCATACGCGCTTGCCATCGCTGGTCCGCCGGCAGCGTGATGCCATTGCACGGTACACTCACGCTATGCTCACCGTCGGCATTGATTTGATTGAAGTCACCCGTGTCGAGCGGGTGTTGGCGCGCTATGGCGACCGTTTCCTGGAGCGCGTCTTCACCCCGGCCGAGATTCTGTACTGCCGAGCCCGGCCACCCGAACTGGCAGCCCGCTTCGCCGCCAAGGAGGCTGTCGCCAAGGCGCTGGGCGTGGGCGTGCGGATGATCGCCCGCGATGGCATCAACTGGCGGGATGTGGAGGTCATTGGCGATATGCGAGGCAAGCCGCTCGTTCGTCTCTACGATCGCGCCGCCGAGCGTGCTGGGGAACTTGGCCTCACCGAATGGGCGGTCAGCCTCAGCCACACACGGGAGCATGCCATTGCCTTTGTGGTAGCGCAGTGAGTTCCTTGTCCCTCCGTTGTTCCTGTGGTACACTACGAAGGCGTAAATCAAAGGGAGGAGTATCCGACACGATGAGCACAAAGAAAGGCCGCGTCTTCTCTGGTGCCCGGCCTACCGGTTGCCAGCACCTCGGTAATTATCTCGGAGCCATCCGCAACTACGTCGCCCTACAGGACGATTACGACTGCGTCTACTGCGTCGTGGATCTGCACGCCCTCACCACCCTCAAGGACACCGATAAGTTGCGTGACTGGACCTACGAGATGGTCCTGGACTGGCTGGCCGCCGGGATGGATCCCGAGCGGGGTACCATTATCTTCATCCAGTCCCACGTGCCCCAGGTGACTGAACTGCATCTCTTGTTTTCAATGGCGACCCCCCTGGGCTGGCTGACCCGGCTGCCTACGTTCAAGGAGAAGATACGCCAGCAGCCTGATAACATCAACTACGGGTTGGTCGGCTATCCCGTGCTGATGGCTGCCGACATCACTCTATACAAGGCAGGTGTCGTCCCTGTTGGTGTGGACCAGGCCCCCCACCTGGAGTTTACCCGTGAGATCGTGCGCCGCTTCAATCATCACTTCGGCGACGTGTTGGTCGAGCCTCAGGCCAAGCACACTGACTTCCCCAAGGTTCTGGGTATAGACGGCCAGCAGAAAATGAGCAAATCGCTGGACAATCACATTGAGATGGCCGCTTCGCCGGAGGAGATTGAGCGGCGAGTAGCGCAGATGGTCACCGATCCGGCCCGCCGCTACCGCACCGATCCAGGCCATCCGGAGGTGTGCAACGTCTTTGCTTTGCACGGCTTCTTCTCGCCCGACGACGTGGCCCGCATCGAGACTGACTGCCGCTCTGCGGCTATTGGCTGCGTAGAGTGCAAGCGACTCTTTGCCAGGAACCTGGCTGATTACTTTGCTCCGTTCCGCGAGCGGCGGACGGCGCTGGACGCAGATCCCAATCGCGTGTGGGACGTCCTGGCTGACGGTGCCCGCCGTGCCTCCGCCATCGCCACCGAGACCATCGCCGAGGTCAAGGCGGCGGTAGGCTTGCCGTAGCAGATGACCAACAAACACCTGAGCCAGGGTTAGTCATTCGTGCATAGAGCAGACAAGCAGATAACTGACGACGAGACAACAGTGGCCCACCTGCGCCAGCGCGTGGCCGAGTTCGTGGCCGCCCGCGACTGGGAGCAGTTCCACGTCCCCAGGAACCTGAGCATCGCCATCGCCGTCGAGGCCGCCGAACTGATGGAGCACTTCCAATGGCTCACCCACGAGCAGGCGGCAGCCGCTATGCAGGACGAGGCGAAGCGGGCTGCCGTGGCTGACGAACTGGCAGATGTGCTCATCTACGGGCTTAGCCTGGCGAACGCGCTGGACGTGGACGTGAGCACAGTAGTGCTGAGCAAATTGGAGCGTAACGAGCGACGTTTCTCCATCGAAGCATGGCGGAGACGGGCGCGGGGAGTTGGAGAATGAATGGACATTCCCAGCGTCATGCATCACGTTTCACGTTTAGAGGAGTCGAAGATGCGGGCGGTCGTACAGCGTGTTAGTCAGGCTTCGGTGAGCGTCAAGGGTGAGGTCATCGGGGCCATCAGACGGGGTGTGGTCGTGCTGGTAGGCGTCACTCACGGTGATACCGGGGAACAGGCCGAGTGGCTGGCGCGTAAGATTGCTGGCCTGCGTATCTTCGAGGACAGTGCGGGCAAGATGAACGCCGGCCTACTCGACGTGGATGGCGCGGCGCTGGTCGTCTCCCAGTTCACGCTCTACGCCGATGCGCGCAAGGGCCGCCGCCCGGGCTTCACCGACGCTGCTCTGCCGGAGGTGGCCGAGCCGCTGGTTGAGCACTTCGCCCGGGCACTGCGGGACCATGGCGTGCCCGTAGAGACTGGCGTCTTCGGTGCGAACATGCTGGTAGAAATCCACAACGATGGTCCTGTGACTATTCTGCTGGAGCGGTAGCGCGACCAATGCTCGCGGTGGATGACAATCTGCCGCTTCCCACCGCCGGATTGTCACCCGGCGGGAACGTGATGTGGTGCTATTTTCGTCCTTGGGGGTGAGCCAAGGGTCATGACAACTGCCTCATTATGGGGGGAAGGATATGTCCTCATCAGATGTTAAAATCGTATCTGTCCAGGATCAGCAGAACCGTGGGCGTTTCGTGCGCTTCCCATGGCGGATTTACCACGGCGATCCCTTGTGGGTGCCACCGCTTATCCGTAGTCAACTACACACCTTGGATCCGCAGCGTGGGTCGTTCTTTCGCTACGGGGAGGCTACCCTGTTCCTGGCCCGGTTCGATGGGCAGGACGTGGGCCGCATTGCCGGCTGGATCAACCACCGCGCCAATCGGTTCCTGAACGAGAAAGCAGCCGGGTTCGGCTTCTTCGAGACGTTCAACGACTACGAAGCCGCTCGGGCATTGCTGGACGCTGTATGCGACTGGGCTCGCGGGCAGGGAATGGAGACCATCCGTGGCCCGTTTTACTTCTCAATGGATGATTCGCCCGGGGTGTTGATTGAGGGCTTCGACCGTCCGCCGGTACTGCTGTGTGGACATAGTCCGCCCTACTATGCCGATCTCCTGGAGCGGTATGGCCTGGTCAAGTACCGGGATGCCTATGCGTCTTGGATAGACTTGGCCGCGTTCGAGGGGGACGTCGCCAACCTGCCGCCCAAAGTGCTGCGTGTGGCGGAGGCCGTGCGTCGCAGAACCGGGGTTCAGATCCGTGCTATGCGAATGGAGAACTGGGACGCGGAGGTGGGGCGGGTGATGCACCTGGTCAACGAGGCCATGGGCTACATGCGCAACCACGTGCCGATGGATGAGCAGGAGTTCGTCCGTTTCACCGATGGACTGCGGCAGGTGGTTGATCCCGACCTGATCTTCTTCGCCGAGATAGATGGCCAGCCGGTGGGGTTCTCAGCCACGATACCAGACATCAATCAGGCACTCAAAGCAGCCAACGGACGACTCTTCCCACTAGGTTGGCTCCGTCTGTGGTGGCGTGTGCGTCACATTGACGTCGCCAGCCTGAAACTCCTGGCCGTGCTGGAGGAACACCGTTCGCGGGGATTGGATTCACTGCTTTATCTGGAGACGACGCGAGCACTCCTGCACAAGGGATATGCCTGGGTTGACCTGTCACTCACTGCCGAGCATAATGTGATGATCAATCGCCTCGTCCAGAACATGGGCGGGCAACGGTACAAGGTGTACCGCACTTACCATATGTCCTTGGTCTCGTAGCATCCGGCCGGTTCCCAGACGCGACGGCGGCCATCCTGCATAGATTGGATGACCGCCATTACTTGACAATTCCCCAGATTAGGATATAATATTTCCTCATCTTATGAGGAGGTTCGATATGCGCATTGTAATGTCCATCGTTTGCGCAGTTCGGTCCCGCGGTGATAGCGGGGGCCGGTCGCTGCCTTGCCGCAGTGCGCCTATTCGGAAGTTGACATAAAGTCAGCACGGGCCGTGGGCGACTGCGACACCCACGGCTGTTACTCTCTCCACTCTTTGCAAGGCCGTGGGCATTGTCCACGGCCTTGTTTCTATTGCTGGACACTCTTGATAAATAAGTAAGGATAGAATTATGTTAGCAACACTACCGTTACCTGAGCACTTCACGAGTCGCCCGGCAACGATGGACGATGTGGAAGCCGTCGTTGACCTCCTGAACGTTTGCTCCGTCGAGCAGATCGGTAAACCGCGAACCGAGGCGCATGAAATTCGCAGCGATTGGCAGGCTCCCACTTTCAACTTGAAGGCCGACACGCTGGTCGTGATCGCGGCGGGTGGCAATCTCGTGGGCCACACTGCGTTGTGGGACTCAGAGCCGCACGTGCGCATCTATGTGGCGGGGGACGTGCATCCCGAGTACAGGAGCCGGGGTGTCGGTACAGCCCTTTGCAAATGGGCCGAGGAACGCGCCCGGCGGGCTATACCCCAGGCGCCGGCGAGCGTCCGTGTGGTGCTGCTGCAGGAAACGTTGAGCGCCGATACGGCGGCCCAGGATCTGCTGCGTGAGCAGGGCTACCAATTGGTGCGCCGCAGTTTCCGCATGGTCATCGAGATGAATGGTTCACCGCCGGAGCCGGTCATTCCTGAGGGTATCATCATCCGCCCCTTCGTCCGCGACCGGGATATGCACGCCCTCGTCCTTGCGGATCGCGACGCGTTCCAAGATCACTGGGGGTACGTGGAGCACCCCTTCGAGGAACACTACCAGGAGTGGGTGCACCGGATAGACAACGATCCCGATCACGACCCATCACTCTGGTTCCTGGCTGTGGATGGGGAGGAAATCGCCGGTATGTCGTTATGTCGTCCCAAGATGGCCGAAGACCCGGGGATGGGGTGGGTCTACTCGTTGGGCGTGCGGCGGCCCTGGCGGCGGTGCGGGCTGGCGCTGGCCCTGCTGCGCCACAGCTTCGGCAAATTCCACCGGCGCGGTAGGCGTAAGGTAAGCCTGAGCGTTGATGCGCAGAGTCTCACCGGCGCTACCCGCCTCTACGAAAAGGCGGGCATGCACGTGGATCGTCAGTACGCTATCTACGAGAAGGAACTGCATCCCGGAGAGGATCTGAGCACGCAGTCTTTGGAAGGATAGGGAGAAATCAGATGAAACCGACGCTCATCATTGACGCTGACGACACGCTGTGGGAGAACAACGTCTACTACGAGCGATGCGTTGCTGCTTTTGTGGAGTTGATGGTGGCCTGGGGCTTTGGCCGAGAGGAAGCAGAGCACACCGTGGATACGGTGGAACGGGAGCGCATCCCCCAGGTGGGCTACGCACCGGAGGAGTTTGCCCGCAGCCTGGTCATCACCTACCAACGGTTGTGCGAGAGCCACGACCGGCCCATAGAGGACGAGGGGTTGAGCGCCGTGTGGAAGATCGGCCAGGCGGTGATAGAATACCCCATAGTGCTGCTCGACGGCGTGGCGGAGACCCTGGCCCGACTTAGCGATTGTTGCCGTTTGCTCCTGCTGACCAAAGGGGATCGGGAAGTGCAGGAGGGCAAATTGGCGCAGTCGGGCTTGGGCCATCTCTTCGACGGGGTGCACATCGTGCCGGAGAAGGACGCTGAGGTGATCCGGGGCCTGTCAGCCCGCTATGGGCTGCGGCCAGAGCAGACCTGGATGGTCGGTAACAGCCCGCGATCCGACGTCAACCCGGCATTGGAGGCTGGCATCGGCGCCATCTACGTGCCACATCCGAACACCTGGCACATGGAGCACGAAGAAATTGCCGAGCCCGAGCGGGTCATCGTTCTAAATTGCTTCGGGGAACTGGCTACGTTGTTTTCTGATGCCGAAGGGAGGCACAAGGCATGATTCGGACCATCATTTTCGACTTCGGTGGCGTACTGATGCGCACTACTAATCCTCTTCCCCGCCGCGAACTGGAGCAGCGGTTCAGGCTGCCGCCGGGTGGCGCGAGCAAAGTGGTGTTCGGGAGCCCGCCCTGGGACGACGTCCAACTTGGCCGCATCAGTAACGCCGAGTTCTGGGCCGATGTGGGCCAACGGCTGGGGTTGAGCGCCGAGGAGTCGACGGAGTTCCGGCAGGCCTTCTGGGCCGGCGACCGGCTGGACGAAGAACTGGTTACCCTCATCCGCCATCTGCGCGATGGGGGCTACCGCACCGGACTGCTCAGCAACGCACCGGCCGATCTATACCAGTATATGGAGCAACTGGGCATCACTGACGCTTTCGACGTTATTGTCATCTCCGGATGCGAGGGACTGGCCAAGCCCGACCCCGCGATCTTCGAACTGACGCTGGCGCGGGCGGGCGTAGCGGCGGGAGAGACGGTCTTTGTGGACGATTTTCGGGTGAACGTGGCTGCGGCCCGGCAGGTCGGGCTTCACGCCACGCGCTTCCGTGGACTTGCGCCGCTGCGCAAATGGTTGCGGAACCTGGGCGTGTCTGTCCCTGATCCTGTCCTGGCTCCTCTGCCTGATGCCCGTGCCGTCATCTTCGACTGGGGTGGCGTGGTGGAGGAACTGCCGGACGAGGCGCACATCGCTGAGTGGGGGCAGCGGCTGGCGCTAGAACCGGATATGCTGTCGGGAGTGCTATGGGGTGAGGCCTGGCACCAACTGTCAGTCGGCGCGATCACCAAAGACGACTATGTGCAACGCATTGCTGACCGTCTATGCTTCCCAGACGCGGAGGCTGCGGGCCGTTTCGTCGAGGAGTTCTACGCCGGCGACCGGTTCAACCCGGAGGTGGCCGCCGCCGTGCGTGCCTTGCGGGGCCGCTACCAGGTCGCTTTGTTGACCAACGCCTCGCCCGGCCAGGACGATCGGATTCGTGAGCAATTTGGGTTAGACGTGTACTCTGAGTTCGACATCTACGTCAACTCTGCCCACGTCGGCCTGCGCAAGCCGGACCCGGCCATCTTCCACCTGGTACTGGATCAACTGGGTGTCGCGCCACAGCAAGCGGTCTTTCTGGACGATATGCTGTATAACGTGGACTCCGCTCGCGAACTGGGCATCCGCACGGTGCAGTTTGTTGATCCGGACACGTCGCTGGCGGAGTTGGAGGCGCTGCTGGGACATGCGATAGCATGATCTTCTGGAGACTGTTCAGTATGTCAGCACCTACTACGCTTTCCGAGTTTGATCTCAAGAGCGCGGTCTCAGACAACCGGTTGGTTGGATTGTGGCGCATGATGACCGGCTTTCGCCTGGCCTACCTGGGGGCGGTGCTCAGCGTGGGCGTGGCGGCGATTCTGAGAACTGGTACCTATCTGTTGCTGCGCTATTTCGTAGACGACGTCCTGGGTCAAGGAAGGCTCAGTCGTACCCTGCCGCTCATCGCGCTGGGCTTTGTGGGACTGGCGTTGCTACAAGGCACATTCACCTTTCTCAGTGGCCGTCTGGCTGCCCGGACGGCGGAGGGGGTCGTGCTGCGGTTGCGCAACTACCTGTTTGACCATATCCAACGACTGTCATTTGCCTACCACGATCAGACGAAGACCGGCGAGTTGATCCAACGCGTCACCTCAGACGTTGACGCCCTGCGCCGGTTCTTCGCCGACCAGGCCATCGGCTTCGGTCGTATCGTCTTGCTCTTTGTGGTCAATCTGGCCGTCTTGCTACACTTGAACTGGCAACTGGCGCTGCTTTCGATTGTCGTGGTGCCTTTGGTCGTGGTCATATCCTGCTTTTTCTTCAAGAAGGTGTCGGATGCTTATGAAGCGTATCAGGAACAGGAGGCCACGCTTTCGACCACCTTGCAGGAGAACCTGACCGGAGTTCGAGTGGTCAAGGCGTTTGCCCGGCAGGGCTATGAGCGGAACAAGTTCGAGCGGGACAACTGGGAGAAGTTCTTGCGCGGCCGGCGACTGCTGACGATGCACTCGCTGTACTGGCCAATCTCGGACATCCTTTGTGGCGCTCAGATGTTGACCAGCTTCTTCGTCGGTGCGCTGATGGTCATGAACGGCACGATTACGATTGGCACCTATCTGGCCTACGCTGGGCTGGTCGTGTGGATCATCTGGCCTATGCGCAATCTGGGCCGGCTGATCGTGCACATGTCCGCTGGGCTGGTCTCCTACGGACGTGTGACTGGGCTTATCAAGGAAGATCGCGAGCCCTTGACCGCAGGCGCTTACGCGCCGTCCGGCGACGTGTGTGGGGAGATCATTTTCCGCGCTGTCTGTTTTGAATACGACGCGGACACAGGGGTGTTAAAGGACATCAGTTTCCAGTGCGACCCAGGACAGGCCGTGGCCTTGCTCGGTTCAACCGGCTCGGGCAAAACGACGCTGGTCAACCTGCTGCCCCGCTTTTACGAGTACACGGGTGGCAGCCTGACTCTCGATGGGGTGGAACTAAGAGAGTATCCGCGCTATTTCTTGCGCCGGCAAATCGGTATCGTCGAGCAGGAGCCGTTCCTTTTCTCCCGCACCATCCGTGAGAACATCGCTTACGGTGCCGGGCGGGATGTCTCCGATGGTGAGATCGAAGCCGCCGCCCGGGCCGCGGCCATCCACGACGTGATCATGTCGTTTCCTGATGGCTACGAGACGCTGGTCGGTGAGAGGGGTGTGATGCTTTCGGGTGGGCAGAAACAGCGCGTCGCCATTGCCCGCACGCTGCTCAAGAATCCGCGCATCCTGATTCTGGATGACGCCACCTCGTCGGTGGACACGGAGACCGAGGGGCTGATCCGCGGGGCGTTGGAGCACCTGATGCAAGGCCGCACTTCCTTCATCATCGCCCACCGCGTTCAGAGCGTGATGAACGCCGACTTGATCCTGGTGCTCGACCAGGGGCGGATTGTGCAACGGGGAACACACAGCGAACTGATGGCACAAGAGGGTTTCTATCGTCGCATCTACGACATGCAAGCCCGTGTTGAGGACGAGTTGGAGAGGGAGATGGCTGATGTCGAACGGCAGACTTCCGAAGTTTGGGAGACTTCGGAAGTCTTGAAGGGGCAGGAGGTTGCCTGTGTCTGATTTTGGGTTTGAAGAAGAAGAATTTAGCGCACAGTTCAACGGCAAGACCGTCATTCGGATCCTGGCCCAGACCAGGCCGCATTGGCAGTGGCTCGTCGGTTTCGTGGTGTCCATCGCGCTGGTGTCGGCTATGGACTCGTACTTCACCTTCCTCAGTAAGCAGATCGTGGACGAGGGTATCATGGCGGGCGACAGGGCAGCGCTTACCCGCATCGTCGCCATCTACAGCGCATTGATCGTCGTGCAGGCTGTGGGTGTCTTTGTTTTTATCTTCCTGACCGGCATCCTGGGGGAGCGCATTCAGTACGACCTGCGGCAGAAGATGTTCAATCGTCTCCAGGACCTGTCTTTCTCCTATTTCGACCGGACGCCGGTGGGATGGATCATATCGCGCGTCACTTCCGACTCCGGGCGTATCGCCGAGTTGGTGACCTGGGGTCTGCTGGACGTCACATGGGGCGTGCTGAACATCGTCACGGCGGTTTACTTTATGCTGGTCATCAACTGGAGGCTAGCGCTGGTTGTGTTCGCGGTCATCCCCGTGCTGATCGTCGTGGCGGCGCAGTTCAAGAAGAAGATCATCGTGGAATACCGGAAGGTGCGCAAGATTAACTCCAGGATCACCGGCGCGTACAACGAGAACATCACTGGCGTGCGGGTGGTGAAGGCGCTCTGTCGCGAGGAGGAGAACCTGCGCGAGTTCGGCCAACTCTCGAGCGAGATGTACCGCTCGTCCTACCGGGCTGCCTGGCTTTCGGCGCTGTTCCTGCCGGCGGTGCAGTTCATCAGTTCTGTGGCCATCGCCAGCATCGCCTGGTACGGCGGCTTGCAGGCCCAGGTGGGCAGTATAACCATCGGTGGCATCCAGGCGTTTGTCTCGTACATCACGTTTATGCTCTGGCCTGTCCAGGACATGGCTCGCGTCTACGCCGAAATGCAGCACGCGATTGCCTCGGCTGAGCGCGTCTTTTTGCTCATTGACGCGGAGCCTGAGGTGGCCGACCGGCCGGGGGCCATCGACCCGGGCACCATCCGGGGCGACATTGAGTTCGATCACGTGGATTTCTGGTATGAGCCGGACAAGCCGGTGCTGACTGACTTTGACCTGAAGGTGAGGCGGGGCGAGACCATCGCCCTGGTCGGGCCGACGGGCGGGGGCAAAACGACCATCGTCAATCTGCTCTGCCGCTTCTACGAGCCAAAGGGAGGCGCCATACGCATCGGCGGGCACGATTACACCGAACTGTCGCTGCAGGCCATCCAGTCACGGATCGGGGTGGTGCTGCAGACGCCGCATCTCTTCTCCGGCACCATCCGCGAGAATCTGCGCTACGGCCGGCTGGATGCCACCGATGAGGAGGTCGAAGAAGCGGCCAGGCTGGCCGGGGCCCACGATTTCACCGTGACGCTGGAAAAAGGCTACGAAGAAGAGGTGGGTGAGGGAGGCAACCTGCTCTCGGTCGGGCAAAAGCAGTTAGTAAGCCTGGCGCGGGCGATCCTGGCGCGGCCGGAGATCTTCATCATGGACGAGGCGACCAGTTCGGTGGACACGCTCACCGAGGATCTGATCCAGAGGGGGATGGAATCGCTGATGCAGGGTCGCACCAGTTTTATCATCGCCCATAGGCTCTCGACGATCAAGCGAGCGGACCGGATCCTGGTCATCAAAGACGGGCGCATCGCGGAAATGGGCACCCACGCTGAATTGTTGCGCACCAGGGGGCATTACTACCGGCTGTACACACAACAATTTCGGCGCGAGTTGGAGCAAGAGTTGAAGCAGGAGTACAAGCCTTTTAGAATGCCCAGCCTGGTGGCGATATAGCCACACAGCGTTGTCCGCGAGAATCTGGGGGACAAGATGGCATCTTGTCCTACGTTGCTATGCCCGACAAGAGGGACATCATGATCGCTGTAAATCTGGATCGCGTGAGCGTCACATACGTCTCAGAACCGATCTTTGAAAACCTCGCCTGGGAGATTCACGACGACCGCTGCGTGGGGCTGATCGGGCCGAATGGCTGTGGCAAGAGCACGTTATTGCGTCTCATCGCCGGCGAGTTGACCAGCGACACCGGTTTCACCGTCCGCCGCAAGGGGTTGACCATCGGCTACCTGCGCCAGGAACCACGGTTGGAACCGGGGCGCACCGTGTGGGAGGAGACGTTGGCCGCTTCGACCGAACTGGCCCGTGTCGAGGCGGAACTGGCCCGCATTGAGGCCCGGTTGGCCGACCCAGACGTCTACGGAGTCGAGAAAGTCTTGACGCGGGTGCTGGACCGGCAGGCGCGGCTGCTGGATGAGTACACACAACTCGGCGGCCCGGGCTACGAGGGGCGCGTCCGCTCGACACTGCATAGCCTGGGATTCACCGACGCCGATATGAACCTGCCGGTGGAGGCGCTCAGTGGTGGCCAGAAGAAGTTGGCCGGGTTGGCCAGGTTGCTGGTCACCCAGCCCGACTTGCTCCTGCTCGACGAGCCTGACAATCACCTGGACCTGGAAGGAAAAGCCTTTCTGGAACGGTTCATTCGCGGCTACAAGGGAGCGGTCATCATCGTCTCCCACGACCGCTACCTGCTCGACCTGGTGGCGGACGAAATCGTCGAATTGGAGGATGGCCGGCTCATGCACTACCCGGGCAATTACTCCGAATACGCCTTCGAGAAGCAGATGCGGTTGTTGCGACAGCAGCAGCTCTACCAGGTGCAGCAGAAGGAGATCACGCGGTTGGAGCAGTCTGCCAGGCGGCTGCTGACCTGGGGCAAAGTGTACGACAACGAGAAGTTTTCCCGGCGCGGGCGGAATATCCTCAAACGGTTGGAAAAGATGGAGCGCATCGAGCGACCTGTGCTGGAGCGCAAGCGTTTGGGGCTAGAACTCAATGGCTGGCGTGGCAGCAACAAGGTGTTGGAGATTGTGGATCTGGACAAGGTGTTTCCGAGACAACCTGACGAGGCGATTATCCTGGCCGGGCTCAATCTGCTCTTATGGCGGGGGGGGCGGGTGGGGATGGTCGGACCCAACGGGGCCGGCAAGTCGCTCCTATTTCGGCTCATCCTCGGCCAGGAGACGCCCAGTGGTGGCGAGATCAAAATCGGGCCGAGCGTCAAGGTGGGCTACTACGCTCAGGAGCACGAGACCCTCGACTACGCGCGGACGTTGATTGACACGGTGCGCCAGGCGGCGAAACTCTCGGAAGAGGGGGCGGTGCGCTTTTTGGGCCGTTTTCTCTTCGGCTACGAGCAGGCCCGGGGGTTGGTGGCGAAGTTGTCGGGCGGGGAGCGCAGTCGCTTGCAGATGACTCTGCTGATGCTCTCGGACGCCAACTTTCTGCTGCTCGACGAGCCGACCAACAACCTGGACATCCCCTCCGCCGAAGTGTTGGAAAACGCGCTGGCCGATTTTGAGGGGACGGTGTTCGTGATCTCGCATGATCGGTATTTCCTCGACCGGGTGGTGGATCGCATCGTGGAGTTGGACGAGGGATCGCTGACCGAGTACCTCGGCGGCTATAGTGACTACCAGACGGCGAAAGGCGTGATTGATTAAGGAGAACTTGCCTGTCCAGCAGTCGTTACACAGAGTTACACGGAGAAGACACAGAGAACCACAGAGATAGGGAGATAGCCCATATGCAAACGCTGTATTCTTTGCTGGAACATGGTATTACGGGCAAACCTGGTCTTTTTCTCTCTGTGAAACTCTGTGCATTCTCTGCGCCGCTCTGTGTTCCTGGTCATGCCTGATTAGTAACATCTCTGAAAGGAATAGGAAGTATGAGTAAGAAGAAGGAAGCACCTATCGAGAAAGTGCGCATCATTGGCATCTTCGCCCACGTGGACGCTGGCAAAACGACCACATCGGAGGCGATTCTCTACTACACGGGGCGTATCCATCGCACCGGCAGCATTGATGAAGGCAGCACGCAATTGGATTGGATGGAGCAGGAGCGGGCGCGGGGCATCACGATCACCGCGGCTGCTACCGCCTGTCACTGGCGTGGTCACCGCATCAACCTGATTGACACGCCCGGCCACGTGGACTTCACCGCCGAGGTCGTGCGTTCCATTCGCGTCATTGACGGTGCGGTGGTCCTGCTGTGCGGCGTAGGCGGCGTCGAACCGCAGACCGAGGCGGTCTGGATGCACGCCGGTCGCGAGAACCTGCCGCGCATCATCTTCATCAACAAACTCGACCGGCTGGGCGCTGACTTCGAGCGCGTGTTGGGCGAGGTTCACGAGCGACTCACGCCACAAGCCGTGCCGCTGCAACTGCCCATCGGTCTCGAAGGTGACTTCGCTGGCGCCGTGGACCTCCTCGGTCAGCGGGCGTTGGTCTGGCACGATGGGGCGGACGATCCGGCAGTAGAACCGATCCCATCCTCGATGCAGGCCCAGGTCGCTTCGGCCCGCGCGTCGTTGCTGGACACCATCTGCGAGACGGACGAGACACTGCTGGAGCAGCGGCTGGCGGGGCTCGAACCCGACGTGGCTGCGCTTGGGGCGGCGCTGCGCCGTGCCACCATCGCCGGCAAATTGGTGCCGGTGTTGTGCGGCGCTTCGCGCAAGCGCATCGGCGTGCAGCCCTTGCTCGACGCCATCGTCGCCTACCTGCCGGCGCCGGTGGATATGCCTCCCGTGCTGGGCACTGTTCCAGACATGAAAGGTGCGCCAGGCGCGGGTGAGATCGTCGAGCGGCCCGGCGACCCCGCTGCCCCCTTGTGCGCCGCCGCCTTCAAGATCGTCACCGACCCACACGTGGGGCACCTGACCTGGGTGCGGGTCTTCTCCGGTCACCTGAAGGTCGGGGAGACGGTCTACAACCCGCGTGCCGACGTGAAGGAGCGGGTGGGACGCATCTACCGCATGCACGCCAACCGGCGTGAGCAGGTAGACCACATGGCAGCCAGCGACGTGGTGGCGCTGGTGGGCGTCAAGTCGGCCATCACCGGCGACACGATCTGCGACCCGGCCCACCCGATCGAGTTGGAGACGTTCAAGTTCCCAGAGCCGGTCATCGCGGTCGCGCTGACGACAGCCTCCAGCGACGAGCAGGAAAAACTGCGCCAGGCTGTGACGCGGCTGTGCGCCGAGGATCCCACGCTGATCAGCCGCTTCGACCCGGAGACGGGCGAGGAGACGCTGGCCGGGATGGGGGAACTGCATTTAGAGATCGCCGTGGATCGGCTGCGAACCGAGGCAGGCATCGTGCCACAGGTCAGCCCGCCGCAGATCTCCTACCGCGAGACGGTGCGTCAGATAGTCGAGGTGACTGGTACCTACAAGAAGCAGACCGGCGGCCACGGCCACTTCGCCGAGGCGCATCTGCGCGTCGAGCCGCTGGGACGTGGGGAGGGCGTCGTCTTCGAGAACGAGGCTCCTCCCTCCGAATTCCCCAGCGACTTCGTGCGCCCCACCGAACTGGGCGTGCGCCAGGCGCTGGAGAAGGGCATCATCGCCGGCTACCCGGTCACCGATGTGCGCGTGACGCTCCTGGGCGGCAAGTTCCACGAGGTGGACTCGGCCTCAATGGATTTCCAGATCGCGGGCTCGATGGCGGTGCGGCGGGCAGTACGCCAGGCCCATCCCGCGCTGCTCGAGCCGATCATGCACGCTGACATCAACGTCGGCGAGGAGTACCTGGGGGCGATCGTGGCCGACATCGGGCGGCGGCGTGGGAGCGTGAGTGGGATGCACGTGCGGGGAAGTATACGCAACGTGGACAGTGAGGTGCCACTGGCCAAAGCCCGGGGCTACGCGACCGACCTGCGCAGCCTCACGCAGGGCCGGGGCACCTTCACGCTGGAGTTCCGCCGCTACGACCTGGTGCCGGATGGGATCGCTGAGCAGGTCATCAAGCAGCGCCGGGCGGAGGACAAGATCCCGGTGCGGTAGCCGGGAAGGTGAAATTCGGGAGGTGTAACTGCTCAGGCAGTCATGAATAGAACACGGATCAACACGGATCATACGGATGTACGCAGATAAAGATAAAAAATCTGTGAGAATCCGTGTCAACGGATGCGGCCAGTCAACGGATGCGGCCAGTTCATCTGTGTGTATCCGTGTGCTATTTGTGCCTGTTTTGGGAAGAGCCTGAGCAGTTACGTCGCTTTTTTCAGTAGAGTCCTGGCATAGCAATCGGACACTACGCCTGGTACTCTGAGCGCTCCCGCCCGAAGGCGGGCAGTTGCCTCGTGGGGACTTGAACCCCGATGAGGGCCTGGTTACCCTGGGGGGCGCGATAGGGAGACGCAAAAAGGGCCGCTCCCGTAGATGGGAGCGGCCTGTTTGATAGAGACCCCATACGGTAAGCGTTCACGTGGGGGCCAAGAAACCGGGTTTTTCGTACAGGGAGACATCCCTGGCAACGGAAAAGCACCTGCAAGCAATGCTACTCCGCTTGCGGAGCACCAAAAACCCGGTTTCTGATCTACCCCCTGAACGAATACGTCAAAACATCGCAGCGCCACGTCGTATCTTCGGGGTCGCCAGGGACGAAAAAAGGGGCGGTTTCACTCCCCCCCCGTCGTCCTTGTGCCTTGCCCCTGTCCTCTCGGTTGTTGCTTATCTACTACGCTTCGCATTGCTTCGCTTTCTTCACTTCGACCGATGCCAGCAGGCGTGGGATACAGAGCAGTGTCCTCAGCGCGATAGTGCTATTCATCCTGCAACTTCCATTCCATCTCGGCAAGGAGATTTCTTCGCACCTTGGGATGCAGGTTCAGACAAGCATACAAGACAACGAGGCTATATCTTATCAGATCGATATCCCTTGTCAGATTGGCATCCCTTAGGGAGTGCCCTCCAACAAGCGCATGAAGTTTTTCTCCGTGGAATAGATTATTTCGTACAGTTCTGACCAGTTTCAAGAGCCACTTAAGGCGAGGTTCATTCCCGGAAGGTATACTGTCTCTCCATCCCAACTCATCATCCTGAACAACCTGCTTCTTCGGCGGGGAATCTTGCAAGTACGCTACAGCATGTTGTAGTTCTGCTGTTTGGTCGGGTCTAAACGCATCCTCCATGTCGGACGCGAACTTATCCCAATTAGCCGAAGCTCTCTTGTCATTGCCACTCACATACCCAGCACGCTTCAGAGCGTATTCAAAGCGGGAGAAGACAACGAAGAACTCAATAAGTGTTTCTTTCACATCCAGGTGATCAAGGAGCCTTTCGTTGAAGAGCTTGTCAAAGAGTTCGCGATATGGGTACATTCAACCTCCTAACACTGACTGCAATTCTCCACACTGGCGCGCATCGGCGAGGCAAAGCGGGCAAGTTTACGCAAACAGTCGTTATGTCTATGTAACTTCACGGCAATCGTTTCTCGACCGCCTCAATGACCCGAGCAATGTCGTGTAATGGTATGACGTCCCTGTCAAACACTATGAACAAGGAAACAGCACGCCCTTTCCGGAATACGATCATATGTGTCACGGCGGAATCAGGAATATCCCAGTATGTACCGTAGACCTCATCACCAATCCCCGCGAGCGGAAGATCTTCAACTTTCCAGCCATCGTGAGAAGCCGCATCGCTTGACCCTGCTCGAAAATCAGCTGTATGCAACGAGTAGGCATTCCGTGCTTTGTCTTCCGAACTGTAGATCGCAATATGACAGCCTGCGCCTGCTAAGTCATGCGTACCCTCAAAAACAACTCCGTAGTAATCAACCACATAATCACGCAAAGTGATCAGATTTGGAACTTCAGATATACGCTCTTCAAGGATCCATCCCGAGGGAAAGTCTGTCTCTTGGCACACAATGGCTGGCAAGTCCAATGTCTCCCAGGATACTAGGACGGGAGCAATCCTCGTTTGAGTTGGAGAGACTACCGCACTCGGCAACTGAATCAAACCTAATGCGTAGACAAGTAAGCATCCGGCCAGAAGCAACAAGGCTGTTCCGCCGCCTCCCAGAAGCACCCATTTCCAGCTTGAGCTAGTCGTTTTTCTTTTCGCTTCTGCACGTGGTACAGACTTGCGGCCCCCGCTGCCAAGATCAGGCCTGACATCCTTTATCGTTTCCACGACTGGCTGTGTTGGAGGTTTATCCTTGAGCGGTTTGACTTCTGGCGCTGGCGACGAAACTACACTCAACGGTCGCACACCTTCCCTGGTGATCAGTGACTCTAGCCCTCGCCTCGCCAAGTTGTTGTTGGGGCTAATCGCCAAGACGTTTTCCAGGCAGGTGCGGCGCTCCTGGTGTGTGTCTACTGCGCCACTCAGCCATAGCCAGGCCATCTCGTTGCGCTCGTCTTGTTTGACAACTTGCATGAGTAGCCCGTATGCCTCTGTCTTGTGCCCAGCTTTGAGGGCAGCGACTCCTTGCTTTAGAAGATCATCTGTGGTCATATCGTATCTCCTGAGAGTTCTTGTTTGACACCTGCCGTATACTTCAGTATTGCAGCCTTGCTCAATCGCCAGCACACCACCGCCAGGCTTACGGCCGTAAGCGCCACGATAGGCCAGCGGATCCCCGGGGGCGTTGCGTCGGTGATGTCCAGGCAGCCGATGGCCAGCGCCAGCAACCCGCCGATGGTTGACAGGATAGCGCGTTCGGGTTTGGTCATTGTCCCTCGATGCGGGCTGCCCTTCAGCGGTCGAAGGGCCGAAGGGCAGCCCGGTCAAACTATTCTATGACCAAACTCTCTAACTGCCACTTATCGTCTCCCACGTACTCAACGGTGCATACAAAGTCCGCTCTGATCATCGCACCGAAGGCGTTTTCAGCATCGACATACGCGGATACTCTGTAACGTCCATCGCCCAAGTGCCTAACGTATTCATCTGAATACCGAGGAAACTTAGCAGTCGACGGGGCTTTGAGATCGTCTTCGACGAAATTCTTACACATCACCCACGCCATAGTTGCACTATGCTCAGCATCGTCGTCTCCTGAATCTGGCCCGGAGCAAAGCCGGCATGCAACTATTGCGAGTATGACGACAACCACGATGAACAAGGTCGTCTTGGCATTTTCTGTTTTCGCTTTGTGGATAACACGCTCTTTGTCATCTTTTGGCTTAGTAGCATGGGGAATGGCTCCCGACGACGACAGACTAGTTCCTCTGAGTTTATTCAACCGCTCGGCCGCTCTAGCAGGCTGTTCGGGGGGTGTCGCAGCAGGTTCGGCACTTGGTATTGGTGGAGACACCGATCTCAACGGCCGCACGCCCTCCTTGGCAATCAGTGACTCTAACCCGCGCCTCGCTATCCCGTTATTGGGGTTGATTGCCAAGACGTTTTCCAGGCAGGTGCGGCGCTCCTGGTGCGTGTCTACCGCACCGCTCAGCCATAGCCAAGCCATCTCGTTGCGCTCGTCCTGTTGGACAACCTGCATCAGAAGACTGCGGGCTTCTGCCTTGCGGCCCTCATTGAGGGCAGCGATTCCTTGTTTCAAAAGGTCATCGGTTGTCATCCCGTGCCTCCCGGAGACTCATCGGCTATCTCTAATGCTCTCCACTACCCTGCCCAGCCAAGCAACCTCTACCGCCAGTCAGCGCCCGGTTCCACTGGAGATGGACGGGGGCTTAGGCAATCATCTGGGTATTATCTTGAGCCGCGACGGTAGACGTGATCCCTCTCCTTGCTGTGGCGCCTGCAGCAACCCCGTGAGACGCCAGTGGTTGCTTGACGGCACGAGTTTGACTTCATTTGCCTGAGTCGTCGTACTGGATGTCACCGACAGTCTCACGTCATCAATGAAGAACTGGGTATCATACTGACCATCATTGAAGGCCTTGAAGCCTATATGAACAGTTCGACCCCGGAACGCGGACATATCATACGTTGCGTGGATCCAGTCCTGTGACTGATCAACATTGCTGAATTGGCCGCAGAAAGCCAACACATCCCCAGTTGTGTCCCAGATCGCACACCGCATCTCATCGTATGCAGTTTGAGTGGAGTCACTGGTGCGGATCAATCGCCAGTAGGAGAGTTGAGGCGAGGACACAGCGGCTGGGATTGTCACCTCCTGGTATATCTGGTCAGCCGCATTCACGGCCCCGCCCATATACACGCCCCAATTGCCGGTGCGTGCGCCCAAGTGGTGGATCATTTCGCCAATGTTTGAGGACTGCACCCATGGCAGGGCAGGCGGTCCGGTTTCAAATCCGCCATTGATGATCAACTCCGCTTGGCTCACAACTGTGGACTGTACGTTGCTCCAGGAACTGTCTCCCCACGAGTTTCGTCCCTTGACACGATAGTAGTAGGTGCCCGGCGTTTTCCCTGGGTCGGGTACGGTCCACGACAGGCTTACGCCTTGGTATACCACCTGTGCACCAGAGAATGATGCGTTTGTCGCTTCTTCCAGGATGTAGGTGGTAGCCAAGTCGGCTTCTTGCCACGTAACGGCATAGTAGCTGTCTTGGTCTGTGTTGTCAATCGGGTTCAGCACAGGTGTGTAGGGGATGGGCGGCCAACGCTTCATAACCAGTGGCAAGTAAACAAAGTGGGCGATGTTGACGGTAGTAGTGGCTATGGCGATCCCGACCGAGTTGCTGGCGGTTACGATCGCGGTGTAGACGCCAAGGTTCGGGTAGGCGTGGGTCACGGCGGGACCGATGTCGGTGTTCCCGTCGCCAAGGTCCCAGGTGTAGTTGACATTGCTGCCTGCTGTGGTGCTAGCCGCCAGCGTGGTGACATGACCTGACGGTGTGGGACTGTCGTTGGTCGCGGCGAGTCCGGCGATGGGCACGTCAGTGATTATTGTCGCTACTGCCATGCTGCCGACGGCGCTATAACCGGTATCAGCGACCACATGGTAGTCGCTATTGACGATGGTCCCGGCAACTGGAGCCGTGACAGCAAACTGGACAGAGGTGCTACTACTCACCGCCAGACTGGCTGCCGTCCAACTGACAACATTATTGACTCTCGTTCCACCGCTGACGTAATTTGCTCCCGCAGGAATAGAATCAGTAATAGCCAGATTGGTGGCGGGCAATTGGCCGTCATTGGTCACAGTCAAGGTGTAGGTGATCAGGTCACCCACCATTGCCGCGATTGGGCCTGTCTTGCCAATCGTCAAACTCGGAGGGTTCTGATTCAGCCAAACCCTGTCAGCCTGACGGAAATTCCCCACAAAGGCATCGAGGTCGCCGTCACCGTCCACGTCGCCCAAAGCCACATCCGTGCTGTCTGAACCGCCCAGGCTCTGACCGCTGTCGATAAAGTATCCTGTCCCGTCGTTCAGCCACACCTTGTTGGCATAACCACTATAGTTGCCGACGAAGGCATCAAGGTCGCCATCGCCGTCCACATCTCCCAAGTGCACGGCAAAGCTGGATGAACTGCCCAGGCTCTGACCGCTGTCGATAAAGTATCCTGTCCCGTCGTTCAGCCATACCTTGTTGGCTCGACCGTCATGAATGGTGCCGTTTGCAGTAAAAGCGTCGAGGCTGCCGTCCCCGTTCACATCGCCGAGGGCCACGGCGTAGCTATCTGGACTGTTGAGGCTGTGACCGCTGTCGATAAAGTGTCCTGTCCCATCGTTCAGCCAGATCTTGTCAGCTCGAGTCCAGGTCGCGACGAAGGCATCGAGGTCGCCGTCACCGTCCACATCACCTAGGGCCACGTCGATGCTGCTGGTGCTGGCAAAGCTCTGGCCGCTGTCGATAAAGCGTCCTGTCCCATCGTTCAACCAGACCTTGTCGGCTTGCGTCCAGTTGCCGACAAAGGCATCAAGGTCACCGTCGCCGTCCACATCGCCCAGGTGTACGGAGTAAGTGTACGCACTGCCGAGGCTCTGGCCGCTGTCGATAAAGTATCCTGTCCCGTCGTTCAGCCACACCTTGTTGGCGCTGCTCTCATTCCCGACAAAGACATCGAGGTCGCCGTCACCGTCCACATCGCCCAGAGCCATGCCCCGACTGAATGAAGTACCCAGGCTCTGGCCGCTGTCGATGAAGTTCCCGCTTCCATCGTTCAGCCATACGCGATTGGCGTTAGCTTGACCGTCATTGCCCCTATTAGCGACAAAAGCATCCAGGTCACCGTCGCCGTCCAGGTCACCGAGGGCTACGACCTTGGTGTCAGAGCTACCCAAAGTCTGGCCGCTGTCGGTAAACACGCCGCTGCCGCCCACCGGGGCTGCCCAGAATTGCCAGACCGTGGGTGAAATCGGCCCTTGCCCGCTCAGGGTCAGCGTGCCGGTGGTCGCGCTGACTTGCACCAGTTCGCCTGGTTTGAAGGGCTGGACAGGCGTCAGGCTGATAGTGCCGCCGTTCACGGCGTGACCTTGGGCCAGGAGGCCGGTTTGTGTGGCATACACGGCAAAAGTGCGTTTCGTGACCGTGGTTAAGCTGATGGCTTCACCGTAGGTGATGGATACGCTCGTCGTGAGCGCGGCTGTGTGGGTGTTGGGCAGCGGAGCAAGGCTAGTGACTTGCAGGTTGGCAGAGACTCTGCCCACAAACGCATCAGTGCTGCGTTCGGCCGGTGTGCTGTCCCCTTCGACTTGGCTCAGGTCAGGGCCTTCAACGCTCAGGGTAGACGCCGGTTGCGAGGCTGCGCTGGTGTGAGCAACCCTGGGGCTTGATGTTATCACCAGGCTGAGGAGAAGGGCGAAGGCGAGGAATCGTTGCCTCTTCATTCCTTGGCCTGCTTCGCTAGGCGGGTCTTCGGGTGGGATGTCCCCCGCTGGTGCGTGCTGGTCAGATTGGTCACTGCTCGGGCTCCTCCGTGGAAGCTACCGGGGTTTCCTCTTACCTTACACGTATTGAGCGCAGCCCAGCTTTTCGGGGAAGGCGGTCCCTGATTGCCGCCGGTCTGTGACCAGGGATCCCCAGGTGGCAGCAGCGGCGGTGCCCAGGCCGCTACTATGCAATCTCGCAGCTCTTCATCGCCCAGAGCCTGAATAAGTGCCCAGAGTGTGGGACCGCCAGCCCGTCCCAAACTGCCCAGCAAACGGGATGCCGTTCCCCGAACGTGTCCATCCTCTGCGCCCAGGCGCTGGAGCATGTCTGGGCGAGAGGCGCTATCTTGTGTAGTTTGCTTCACGCCTCCCGCTCCAGATCTTCCTCTTGCTCTTCCCTGTCTTCCCACTCGATGCCCAGTTTATTGAGCACCTCCCGGATCTCATCAAACGCAGCCTGTCTCTCTACAGAGCCCTGGTTACTCTCTATGCCTGCAGTCTCCCACAGTTGGAAGCGGTGTCCGGCACAGGCACGGAAATTGAGAAAGTGGTATTCCTTCTTGTGCCGGTACGCTGACACCAGCTTATCATGTGCATGTTTAAGCTGTCTCGGGGGTGTCAGGTTTGCCATATCAGCCACGATCTCCAGGTGCTTGATCTCTAGTTCCCGAAACCTCGTGTCCAGAGTGTGCCCGTAGGAGAGACACCAACTGCTTGTCATCCCCTTTCCCCCGTTCAGGCTATGGTACCAGTCATGCCACTCCCACCACATCTCTTCCATGTCATCCAGCAGCGGGTCAAGCTCATCCAGATACGCCTCAACCTCTGCCTTCACATCGGGCGTAGGTGTGGATGCAGGCAATGGCTTAGGCGTCCAGGTCGGAATTGGGGTCGCGGTGGGAACTGCAGGCTGCGGGGTAGCTACAGGCTGATGGGCAACCGGCTGCGACATGGGGTCACCGTAGGAACGTGTCATTGTGTTGTACACAACGAACCCTATTCCGCAGAGCACTGCTACTGTCAAAGTTGCCAGGATGGCAACAACGGTGACCTGAAACTTGCTCATCTTCATCAGGTTTCTCCTCGTGGTCTCCAGAGCCTATTTCACCAGGTGTGTCCGTAAGAGACACGTCAGGAACAACATCCCGCTACTGACACCTTCGCCGTGCTGAACTCTCCGCCAAGGCACTCTTGCTGCACCGTCTCGGACTTGGGTGCAGCCACGACTTGTCTTGCTAGTCCAGTATACTGTACCCTTGTGTGAAGGTCAATAGATAAAGTGTGCTATTTCCTGCGCGAGGGCCGATACCGCCGTCGCCCTCGGTCTTCGCTCCGCCCGAGTCCGAGCATCGGCAACTGGGCTCACTCGGCCCCCTGCAGGGTTACGCCGCAGAACTCGGCAGGGCGGCTCAGCGAGCGGCGCAATGTGGCACCGGCTGCTGCGCTATCACCAGTCGTCGGACAAAGCCTCCTCGGCGATTGCGCCCTCCAGGTCGTCCAGTTGCCTGCGTAGGTGGTCTATCTCTTGATCGAGGCCCAGGGTTCTCATCCCGTCCAATTGCTCGCGCAGATGGCCTACTTCATACTCCACTCCCAGGCATATTGCCCGATCTTCCAGGTTATCAAGTTCCTGGCGCAGGCGTTCCGCCTCATAGTCCGGCCTCAGGGGGTGCATCCAGTCCTCCAGGGGAGGCTGGGGTGGTGGGTAGTATCCTCCTCCTATCGCCTCAGCTATTGCCATGCCAGCATCTTGAGACGATGGAGCGCCGGGGTCAAGGTCGAGACCCGAGCACTCGATTGTGCTGTCATCGATTCCAGCCCCGTGGTACTGTGCACGGGTGCAGCCGTTGGGAAACACCTCGTCCTCGTGGGAGTAGTGTCCGATTCCTGGTCGATGAGCGGGCCCAGACAGTGTTCTAGAACGGGGCTGTTTTGGGACTTCTACTGTGTCTGTAGGGCGTATCTCGTCACTGGCTTTCTTGGTGTCCTCCAAAGCGGTTGGATACTTCGTGGTTGAGTGCTTCTTACGTTTGGTCCTTTTTCGCCACCACGGGCTCACTCGGAGCGCAATGAACGCAACCGGCACGGCCAAGCACAGGCACCCGACGACCACGCTCAAGAGCACCTTTTGTATGAACTCGGCATTTTCCATCGTACAGGTCTCCGGCGCGTTTTCCGGCTAGAACTTTGCCATAGAAGCGCAGTCTGGTGCTGGTGTTGATGCCCTACTTGTCGGCCTGCTCTACACATCGGAGTGCAACGAGAGCATCATCAATCGAGAGGTCCCAGTCCACAAACCGCTCGATTGCCGAGCGAGTTCGCTGGATGGTTGCGCCTGGCCCAAATACCACGAGTCCCACAGGTTCACCTCCTGAGACAACCTGGTGGCCTCTGGCCTTTTCCCCCCGCCAACTTCTTGCCCATGTACGTGTGGCTCGCCGGCCAGGATCAGACTTGGTGTGGTCTATCGTCTCTTGCATCTTGCGGACTTTCGCCTGGTCGGGCTCGTCGCTGTCGCTAATCCGGTTCAGGTAGGCCGCAGCCTCACGGCACTTGTGCAAGTGATCCGGTATTTGAAGGTCAGTCAACTCAATTCCGTGATCTCCGCACCAGTGGAAGACTTTGACCAACTGACGCAACTCTATCTGGCCGCTGGGAGCAAGAATCTCTTGTAAGTGTTCACCCCTCCCTCCCAGGGAGGGGCAGGGGGAGGGTAAAGTCTGCAAAACTGGCGAAAGAGCTTGTAAATTCAGTCTTTTTCGAGAGAAATTTCCACCCTCACCCCAACCCTCTCCCTGGCAGGGAGAGGGGGCTGAACGCTTACAATCTCTTTAGCCTGTTCCAGTTTCTCAATCAGTTGTGCGTAACTCTCTGGCTGATTGTTACGCAGCCAATGCCACGCATCTACCGTCATCGTGTACTCCTTGAGAACTATGGGCTGGCAGAGTACTCGCCGCTGGAAGAAGGGAGCATCGAAAGGGTCGTCAATCACCCCATTGTGCTGTTGCGGTACTGGCTGACTTGTGGGTTCAGCATTCAGTATAGCCTGGAATCGGCATTCTCAGGATTTCACTTACGTTACAGTAACGTTTCGGATTGGCGAGATATGCGACATAGCCGCCTCTCTCCCATGTGCAGGAAACCGCATTACCGTAAGTCGAGCCGGTTCCCAGCCAGGGGTGGGCAGTCATACTATACACTTCCGTGGCATTAGGCTTTGCCTTAGGGAATTCCAGAATTTGGATTATCCCAAACTGGGCAAGGCCAGCCTTGAGGCGGGGCGTTGAAACACCCCGCTGATACTACGAAACCCGTTAAAACGGGTTAAAACGGCCTCATTTAGTGCGTTTTCAACGCACTTCCCCTATCAAACGACGATTTCAATCGTCGGAATTTGGAACTTACCAGTCCCCCAGAGCTTCATCCGCTATGCCGCCTAGATGCGCTTCGTATTCGTTGCGGATTTGCTCCATCTCATGCTCGATCTGGCTGGTCTCAAGCCACCCCAGATTCTCTGTTCTCAACTTCTGGTCTAGCCGGGAATAGGTTTCCGCCTCGCTAAACATGGCGATGCTTTCTAACTGGGACACCATTTGATCTACAGAGCGTGACCATGGCTCACCAAGCATTTCTTCCCCCTTGTTCTACGTAGTTTTGTACAGTATACCACAGGAGACCCAAGGGTTGCAATGGCCTACCAGGTGCCTTGAACCACGAAAGGCGCGAAAGGGCACGAAAAGCGCGAAAGGCTTTCGTGACTTTCGTCTTCTTTCGTGACCTTCGTGTTTCAAAACAGACGACAGAGAGAGGGTTCTTCGGTTGCCCATTCTACACCTCCGACGCTTGCTTGTTTTGGTCGCAAGAGGCCCGCCGCACCTTGACGGTGGGCGGGCTGTGTCGTACTTCAATGTTTACCGCCAAGGCGCTCTTGCTGCCCTGGCTACCATCTCGGACTTGAGTGCAGCCACGACTTGTCTTGCCAATTCAGTATACTGTATTCCTGTACGAAGGTCAATAGCCAAAGTGTGCTATTCCTGCGCGAGGACCGATACCGCCGTCGCCCTCGGCCTCCGCTCCGCCCGAGTCCGGGCATTGGCAACGGGCTCGTCCAGCCCCCTGTGGGGTTCCGCCGCAGAAGTGCATCCCAGAGAGCAGGCATGAGTCAGGACAGTCCTGGGGTCAGAACGGGGTTTGCGTAGGGCAATCGCTCCCGCGTAGGTCAGGGGCTTGGCGGCGGGGGGGAGACAGAGCTTCGTTTTGTACAGTGTTTGCAGTAGGCCACAGTTAGATAGGAGCATGTGGGTTCGGGATGGGCTCGGGGTTAGGTTATTGCCTGGGGATGGGTAGCCCGGAATGGGGAGAGGCTGGGTGGGGATGGCACGGTGTAGCGTCAAGCGGGACGTACTGAATTGGCGGCGGGGTGGGCGACCGCCCCGCCGACCATGACTTAGGCCGCCTTTCTCCCTACCCCACAACACCTCTTGTACTTCTTGCCACTCCCACAAGAACAAGGATCATTTCGCCCTGGTCTCCTCTCAGCCTTCACCCGTGTAGGAGAATTGAGCACTCGCTCGAGATCTGATATGTCCTCAGGTTCGTGAGGCTCAATCCCAGCAATGAAATGCCACCCATGTTCATTACATATTGTCGCGACCTCGGCAACTCTTTCCTGCGTCTGAACCCGAACGATAATCGGCCTCTTTTTTGAGCCAAGTCTGGGCATATCCCCTCCTGGAACGGCCTGACTTCCCCGCTCATCCCCCACGCTTCAGGCGAACGAATCACGGGGCGTGGTTTCGAGCGAACGGACCGCAGAGCGACAGGTTAGGCGCGCAACCTACCCATACCTGCACCCTGGCCTTACAATCCCCAGACTTCTCCCATATCAGTAATTGACGGGTCATCATAGCGGGCTAGCGTTGCCAACCACTCCGGCATTTCTTCCTTGATGGTTTCTTTGAGCGAATCCAAATCGTCTTGACTCACCAACTCGCGTTCGTGCAAAAACGTGTAGAACTTTTTCAAACTCGCCGCGTTACTCTTTACTGATGATGCACTCGACCACATCGCCTTTTTTATGAACCAATATCCGAGAAACATACCAATGCTGTGCACTCCTTCTTGTGGCTCCTCTGCATCTTCATACAACAAGAATTCGTTGATGTAGAAGTCAATATTCTCAGTGTGCTTGTCGATTGTCTTACTTGAGAGACCTGACTGCTGTAACCAGGTTGCGAAATCATCTAATAGTTTCCCATTAGATTCTCTGATTCTTTCACACTCAATCTCGTATTGCTCATAATCATCTGACATCAATATACCTCCAAGTGTTTTTTGTTGAGGGCAATATCGGTTCTGTGTAGTACTTCAGTGTTTACCACCAAGGCACTCTTGCTGCCCTGGCTACCACCTCGGACTTGAGTGCAGCCACGACCTGTCTTGCTAATTCAGTATACTGTATTCCTGTATGAGGGTCAATAGCCAAAGTGTGCTATTTCCTGCGCGAGGATTGTCTTTGACTATGGGTTTTTGAGTGTCTCGTCGTGATGGCCGACGTTGCGCAGGATGAGCAGGTCTCCACGACGCTCGTAGGTGATACGGTAGTCTTGGTCAACACGGGCATAGAAAATGCCCTGATGGCCGGATAGCCGCTTAGCACGTAGGCCGGGGTGGTGGAAATTCTGATCAAGCAGAGCGAGGATGCGTTTGACCTTCTTGCGAATGTGCACCGGCAACTTGAGAAGCGCACGGTTGAAGCGTTTGCTACGACGTACCGGCATCACGGTGCCTCGCTGGCGGACAATTCAGCCTCTTGCCGCTCCAAATCGGCGATCAGGTCTGCCATGGTTTCAAAGTCGTCATAGCGACCAGCCGCTAGATCCTCATCCGCTTCGCGCTCGGCGGCTTGCCATTCGGGGGTGTAGAAGAACGCTTCGTCGGCGTCCACCAGCCGGCTGGGGCGCAGCAGGATGGTGCGGTCTTCCTGGACTTCGGCGATCAGGAAGTCCCCTTCGTACACACCGGCCGCTTCCCGTATGACAGCAGGGAGCGTGATCTGATACTTCTTACGAACCTTGATCGTTTCCATCTCCAATCTCCAACCTTTACTCTCCACTCCCTGCTCTCCAGTCGGACATTCCGACTTTCCGACGCCATGATACCACATCTCGCCCAAATCGCAAAAAGTAGGTTTGACTATTCGGGCAATCTAGGGCAACATGGGCGTGTGATGGCAATCCGCTACCTACGTCAAATCCAGGGGTTCAGTCGCAACGCCCGCCTATACCTGCTCGCTGCTTTCATCCGTGGCATCCAGTTCGGCATCTTCCGCCTGATCTTCAACCTGTACATCGTCAGCCTGGGCTACCGCCAGGACTTCCTGGGGCTGCTGCGTGCACTCGACCCGCTGGTGATGTTGCTGGCCTCCCTGCCGGCGGGCATTCTGAGCGACCGCATCGGGCGCAAGCGCGCGCTGCTCCTGAGCAGCGTGGGACGGATGTTCTCGCTGCTGGGCTTTGTGTTTGCCCCCGGTGCGGCAGGATTGCTCGTCAGTTCGGCCGCCCTGGGTGGGGCAAAGACGTTGCTGCACGTCTCGCGCCTGCCCTTCATGGTAGAGAACTCCGACGAGCATAACCGCACCGCTCTCTTCAGCGCCGACTTCTCGCTGCTGATGCTGGCTGGATTCCTCGGCAACCTGCTGGGTGGTTGGCTACCCGGCTGGTTGGGAACCTGGATGGGGGTGGCAGCCGAAAGCGCGGCCCCCTACCGCCTCACTGTGGTGGCGATGGCTGTCCTGATTGCCCTCTCGGCGGCGCCTTACCTCTTTTTGCAGCCACGGCAAGAAGCATACGTGGCAGACCAGCGCCACTCCCCTTGGACGGCGTTCCGCGAGTGGCCGCTATTGGTCAGACTGCTCCTGCCTACCCTGCTGATCTCACTGGGTGGAGGGTTGCTGGTGCCCTTCCTGAACCTGTATATGAAGCAGACCTTCACCCTGCCCGACAGTACACTCGGCTTCCTCTTCGCTATCGCCGACCTGTGTACCGGCCTGGCGCTGCTCGTAGCCCCGCTCCTCGGCAAGCGCTGGGGCAAGGTGGGTGCTACGGCCATCACACAGGTGGCTACAGCGCCGTTCTTGTTGGCCCTGGGTTTCGTGCCAGCGCTGCCCGTCGCCGTCGCCACGCTGTGGGGGCAGGCCGGGCTGATGCGCGCAGGCGATCCCCTGTACTCGGCTTTCACGATGGAGCGGGTGAAGCCCCGGCAGCGTGGCACAGTCGCCAGCCTGCGCAATATGGCCTGGACGTTCGGGCGTGCGGCGGGGCAGTCGTTGAGCGGGCTAGTGCAAGTGCAGTGGGGCTTTGGGCCGCTGTTTGTCGCCAGCCCCGCGCTCTACCTGGCAAGCGCGGGGCTGATCTTCACCTTCTTTGCTCGAAAGGAGAAATCACCATGAACCTGAAGAATACCGTAACCCATAGTTGGGACTGGTGGGCCTACCAGTTCCGCGTCGTCCATCGCCAGGGTATTGAGGGCATTGATTTCTGGGATGACCGCCTGGTCACTTTCATCGTCCAGGTGCTCAACCTCAAGCCCGGCGAACGACTGCTCGATCTGGCCTGCGGCTCTGGCGTGCACACTCTGCGGTTGGCACGGCACGGGCTCGAGGTGGTCGGGCTCGATATTGCCCCCAGCCTGGTGCACTACTGCACCGAGCAGGCCGCCACCGAGGGGCTGGACAACCTCACCTTCGTGGAGGGGGACATGCGTGCGCTGACATACCAGGAGGAGTTCGACGCCCTGGTCGTGCTTAGCACCAGTTTCGGCTTCTTCGACGACGAGAGCAACCAACGAGTGCTCGAGGGCATCGCCCGGGCGCTCAGGCCCGACGGACAGGTGTTGCTGCAACTCTCGGACCCCGTCACTTTCGTCGAGCGGCAGCGACAGCGCCGCTACTGGCGGGAGCAGCCGGAGGGTATCTACTGGACGGAGGCCTGGTTCGATCCGGCTACCTACATCAGCCACGGCATCTTCCACTTCACCGACAACGACGGGGTGACGCACCTGTGGGACGACCACGAGCGCGTGCGGCTCTACACGCTGCCCGAACTGCGCCCTATGTTCGACCAGGCTGGCTTGGAGATCCGCACGGTTTACGGTGACGTATTGGCTCCTCCTATGTCCTACGGCCCTGACTGGCATCAGGAGATGATCGTGGTGGGGGGACGAGCAGGGGAAGGGACGTAGAGTATCGCAACGCCGGCCAGGGCCAACGCCAAATCGGCCACCTGGCCGGCCCGCCAACCCGCTACCAGGGCTACCTGGTCGACCCGTGCGAACCCCAGTCCATACGAGCCAATGCTGTAGAGGGCCAGCCATAGGGGAAATACGAACCCTTCAAACCGCGTGCGTCGCCCCGTGATGACGACAGCGGCCAGCACGAGCGCGCTCCAGCCCGCCCCCAGCAGTTGCACTGCCACTCGCGGTGCACGGATACCGTATAGGTCGGGGAGTTCCAGGCTCAGCGCCCAGAGCAGCCCTTGTCCGGGGTATGTCTCCAGCCCATAGGCGCAACCGTCCAGCAGGCACCCCAGCCAGGCACAGACCGCCAGCACCGCAACGCCCGGCGTCAGCACATCCAACGTTTGCCGCAACGAGGCCCGCCGGATGGTGCAGTAGGCCAGCACGGCGACCAGACTGCCTATCAGCCCCCCGTGCCAGGCCAGTCCTCCGTCCCACAGCCGCAGTGCCTGGCGTAAGTGGTCGCCGTAGTAGATCCAGTGGGCTGCGACGTACACCGCGCGGGCACCGGCCAACCCGCCCAGTGCGGCAGCCAACGCCACGTCCAGCATCCGCGCTGCGCTGCATCCCCGTCGCCGCGCTTCCAGGCACACGATCACCGCGCCACCCAGCAGCCCGATGTCGAGTAGCGCGGTATAACTCGGTACGGCGAGCGGGCCAAGACGAAACAGTACCGGGTACAATCCTAACCTCCCAGAGATGCAGCAATTCCTGCTTTGGGAATTTTGCTCAAGCGCATCGGCCTAAAAGAGCCGATGCTGGGACAAAAAGCGCCCAGCATGTATCTTCTCAAAAATTCGGGGAAAGAAACCGGGTTTTTTCTGAAAAACCCGGTTTCTCGTCTGTCAAACCCCAGTTTATTGAGAAGATACCCCAGCACCGTCTGTTTTACGGCGGTGCGGCCTTAAAACGGGATTTGCTGTCAATGGCACAGCGTTGCTGTGAGAGGATGTCTACTTGATCTCTATGACCGCGCCGGCAGCCTCCAGTCTGGACTTGGCGTCCTCGGCCGCCCCCTTGGCGACGGCCTCCAGCACAGTGCTGGGCGCGCTGTCCACCAGGTCCTTGGCCTCCTTCAGGCCCAGAGCGATGAGTTGCCGCACGGTTTTGATGACCTCGATCTTCTTGGGGCCGATCTCTTTGATGACGACGTCGAATTCGGTCTTCTCCTCCTCCATCTCGGCCGCCGCTGCCATGGGCATCGCGGCCATCGCTACTGGCGCTGCCGCGCTCACGCCCAACTTGTCCTCCAGCATCTTGACCAAGTCAGACGCTTCCAACAACGAGAGTTTGCTGATCTCTTCTACGATCTTTTCCAGGTCTGCCATCGTTTCCTTTTCTCCTTAATTCAATGTGTGCCTATGCGCTCGTGATAATGATGCTTAGGCAGGCTGAGGGGCCTGCTCCAGCGTGGTTCCGGGCATTGTGTCCGACTCTTTCAGTTTGTCTACGTAGGCCTGCAGCACGTTAAGTACCTGCCGAATGCCACTGGCGACGACGCCAGCCATTTGACTGGCCGGATAGTTTATGGTACCGAGTACCTGGGCCAAGAGCACATCCCGTGGCGGGAGATTGGCGATGGCACGCACCTGCTCCGCCGACATCACCGACGTGTCCACCAATCCACCCTTGATGCGCAATGTCTCCAGTTCCTTTGCTGCATCCGTCAGTACCTTGGCTACCGGCGGGGCCTCGTCGGGACAAAAGCCGATGGCCGTTGGCCCGATAAGCCACTCCTCTGGCAATGACATCCCTACTTCTTTCAAGGCCAGCGCCAGCAGCCGGTTCTTGACTACCTGAAACTTACCACCGGCAGGACGCATTGCGTTCCTGATTTCGCTCATGTCGCCCACGCTCAACCCCCGATAGTCGGTCAGGATAATCCCTTGGCTCTGCTTGAGTTGCTCGACGTACTGCGCGACGAGTTCATCCTTCCGCTGCTTTGAAATTGCCAACCTGTTCACCTCCTTCTGATAAATGAAAAATCCCTACGCTGTGCCAACGCAGGGACATTAGTAGTAAGGGCGCGGTGATCGTGCCCCTACTTCACCCGACCAACTACGGGTGATTGCACTCTGCCTCGGCAGGCCAGACTTAAGCGCCCTGGGGCGCGCCTGCTGTCTCTGGCTATATGTTGTCCAGATGGTGATTCTAGAACAAAACCTCCAGTGCCTCGGCTTGGATTGGGTCCACCTTGATTCCAGGCCCCATCGAAGACGTAACGATGATCCGGCGTATGAATATTCCCTTACTGACAGAGGGCCTGGCTTTTGTGACTGCGTCTACCACTGTCGCAAAGTTATCGAGCAGTTTCTCAGCCGGGAAACTTACCTTGCCGATAGATATATGCAGATTCGCGGTCTTATCCACGCGGAACTCCACGCGACCGGCCTTTGCCTCTTGGATCAGACGCGGCAGATTCTTCTCCGGCGCCACTGTACCAGCCTTAGGATTGGGCATCAGTCCCCGTGGACCTAGCACGCGCCCCAGTCGTCCCACTTTGCCCATCATCTCCGGCACAGCAATGGCCACGTCAAACTCCGTCCAGCCGTTCTGGATCTTCTTGATCCACTCGTCGTCGGATGCCACGTAGTCGGCACCGGCTTCCTGAGCGATCTTATCTGCCTCGCCGGCGGCGAAGACCAGCACGCGCACCTCTTTGCCCAGGCCGTGAGGCAACAGGACGACACCGCGTACTTGTTGATCAGAGTGGCGCGGGTCTACTCCCAATCGGAAATGCGTGTCCACAGTAGCATCGAAATTGGTGTAACTGGTCTCTCTTACCAGTTCCAATGCCTCCTGCGGCGAGTAGAGCCGCATACGGTTCACTTTCTCCAGTGCTTCGCGGTGTTTCTTACCCCGTTTTGACATTATTCCTCCTGTGTGGTTCTGGCGGGCTATGCCCTCCCACAATGCAACCTACCAACTAGTCTGCGATTTCGATCCCCATGCTCCGCGCGGTGCCCTCAATCTGTCGCATAGCACCTTCCAGACTAATGGCGTTCAGGTCCTTCATCTTCAATTTCGCGATCTCCTCCAACTGAGCGCGGGTGATGTTTCCCACCTTATCCCGGTTGGGTTCGGCCGAGCCACGCTCCACGCCGGCCGCTTTGCGCAGCAGATCGGGCGCGGGCGGTGTCTTGAGCACAAACTTGAAAGACCCGTCGTGATAGATGGTGATCTCGGCTGGGATGACGTTCCCCCTCTGGCCGGCCGTGCGGGCATTGTACTCCTTGCAGAATTGCATCAGGTTGATACCATACTGCGCCAGCGCAGGTCCCACCGGGGGCGCAGGGTTGGCCTTCCCAGCCTCAATCTGTAACTTCACAACCACTTTGATTTTCTTCATCTTCCTCCATCCCAAAATCAGGCTTTCTCTACCTGCAGGAAGTCGAGTTCGACCGGCGTATCGCGACCGAAGAAAGAAACCATCACCCGCACCTTGGCCCGTTCCATATTAATCTCATCCACCATACCGATGAACTCGTTGAAGGGGCCATCAATGATACGCACTTTCTGGCCTTGTTTGAATGTGACCTTGATCTTGGGAGCCTCGGCCTCCATACGCTTCATGATGGCCTGGACCTCTTCGGGGCGCAGGGGTGTTGGCTCGTTTCCCATCCCCACAAATCCGGTGACGCCCGGCGTGTTACGCACTGTGTGCCAGGAATCGTCAGTCAGGATCATCTGCACCAGGATGTAGCCTGGGAAGACATTCCGTTCGACCGTCCGTCGCTTCCCGTCACGAATCTCGATTTCGTCCTCGGTCGGGACTACAACCTGGAAAATCTGATCCTGCATCTGCATCGTCTCAATGCGCTGCTCCAGGTTGTGCTTGACTTTGTTCTCATAGCCGGAATAGCAGTGGATCACGTACCAGGCACGGTTGTCTTGAGGCTCCGATACCTCGGTCTCAATCTTCTTGGCAGTTTCCTCGGCCTCAGTCTTCTTGGCAGTTTCCTCGGTCTCAATCTTCTTGGCAGTTTCCTCGGTCTCAATCTTCTTGGCAGTTTCCTCGGTCTCAATCTTCTTGGCAGTTTCCTCGGTCTCAATCTTCTTGGCAGTTTCCTCGGCCTCAATCTTCTTGGCAGTTTCCTCGGTCTCAATCTTCTTGGCAGTTTCCTCGGCCTCAGTCTTCTTGGCAGTTTCTTCAGTCTCAGTCTTCTTGGCAGTTTCCTCGGCCTCAATCTTCCTGGCAGTTTCCTCGGCCTCGATCTTCCTGGCAGTTTCCTCGGTCTCAATCTTCTTGGCAGTTTCCTCGGCCTCAATCTTCTTGGCAGTTTCCTCGGCCTCAGTCTTCTTGGCAGTTTCCTCGGTCTCAGTCTTCCTGGCAGTTTCCTCGGTCTCAGTCTTCCTGGCAGTTTCCTCGGTCTCGATCTTCTTGGTAGTTTCCTCAGTCTCGATCTTCTTGGCAGTTTCCTCGGTCTTGATCTTCTTGGTAGTTTCCTCGGCCTGGGTCTCAGACACCTGCGCTTCCGGAGCGGCCTCTTCCACAAGTTGCTTCGCTTGCTTTTCCTTCTCCTCTATCTCGTCACGAGCGATCACTGGTGCCTCCTCGGCTGTGTCATCTCCAGACTCTGGCAAGGCTGGTACCAGCACATCGGCGCCCTCTTTGGCTCCAGACTCTACGTCGAGATCGATTTCCTCTGCGAACATCGCTGCTGCCCGTCCAGTTTACTCTACTATGCTGTCTGCCGACTCATGATCACGGCGACCACCACAGCCGCGACCACGACGACGACCAGGGCTCCGATGGCAACTGCGCTGCCGGCCAGGAGCCCTCCCAGTTCCAGGGTAAACAGGTAATCCAGCAGGCCCAGGAGAATGGCCATAGATACAGTGACCATCAGGACGATTCTCGTCAGGCTCCATGCCTCCTGACGAGTCGGCCAGCTTACCTTGCGCAGTTCTGCGCGCGTCTCGCGGAAATAGCGCGTGACGGCGTTTCCCTTCCCCGGCTTTGCTTTCTTTTTCGTTGCTTTTGCCACGTCTAGTGTCTCCTGGTGTCAGAGCATCCTAATTTCAAGACACCGCCTCTAGGCACGGCGGTGTCTTGAAGTCCGTCTCAGGCAGGCCAGGCAGGAATCGAACCCGCAACCTACGGTTTTGGAGACCGTTGCTCTCCCATATTGAGCTACTGGCCTGTGAGTTTCTACTTCTTCTCGCGGTGCTGCGTATGTCTACGGCAACGGGGACAGAATTTCTTCAACTCTATACGGCCGGAATCGTTACGCCGATTCTTCTCGGTCGTATAGTTATGCTCTTTACACTCTGTGCAGGCAAGTGTGATTACCATTCGGACTGCTTTTTTAGCCATTCAGCCTCGTATCCATCTATCTATTTCGCGCAGAGCCCACGATGGGAATTGAACCCATGGCCACACCCTTACCAAGGGTGTGCTCTACCGACTGAGCTACGTGGGCCAGTCCTGGATCGTAAGCCACAGATTGCTGACCCAGCCAGTTTGACTCTAATTTTACCTCATTTTGCCAATGTGTCAAATCTGAGAACGATGAATTCCGGCGCCATTGCCGCAAAAGTCGCCCTGACGGTTGACCGTCATTCTGAGCGTAGCGAAGAATCTCCTTATTACGGTGGTGGAGACCCTTCGCTTCGCTCAGGGTGACAGGGCGGGTTTTGCGCTATTGCGTCTTTTTGGCTGGGTACAGTTTCGGGTTCCTTAGGCCAGGAAAGACAGCAGCGGGCCTGCCAGCAAGATCAGCAGGAACAGCACGCCGACGATGATGCCAATGATTGCGCCCACGCCCAACGGCCGCACAGGCCTCACTTCCTCCCCGGCTGCTATTTGCTTGACGGCGCGCACAGTCTGCCGGACGAGAGTTTCGGTGTCCCAGCGATCCACTCCGGCCCACTCCCAGTCCCGGGAGCGAGTGGGGACCAGCAACTTGCGCGCCGGGCTGTTCGCCACAGCCTGGGCAACTTCGCGGGACACCGCGCCCTCCACCCCGCCGGGCACGGCGATCATCCACGGCCCAACAATCAACCCTGCCTGCGCCAAGCGAGCGGTGTCCTCACCGGGGTCCGTAACGCCGGCCGTAGTGCCAGGCCCGGTCAACACAATTGGCTCCAGATCCAATTCCGGTGTCTCCCGCCTCAACGCATCCACCACTGCACGCCCAAAACGGCCATCGCCCACATCCACCACGGCCACGCGCAACCCTTCCAGGCGTCTGACTTCTTCCTGACCAGACAGCCTGTGGTCGTTGCGCAGGGCAAACCCGTGATAGAGCCACACGCCCACGGCGATCAGGCTGAAGGCAATCGAGTGGCCTAACTCGCTCAGGGTGGGAGCATCGGAACCCAGGAACCAACTCAATATCTTAAAAACGATGAACACCGCGCTGGAAAGCACCGTCATAGTAGCGACGAACAGGAAGAAGTACAGGTAAATCTTGCGCACCGTCGAGCGGCGCGCGTCTGTGCCGGCCGGGCCGGACTCCGCCGCCCGGCTGTCCGCCTGCCGCCAGGGCAAGATCCACACCGGCAGCCCGGCGACGATGGCCGCCGTAAACCAGGCGAGTTGCCCCCGGAGTTCGCTGCCGAAACTCTCTTCCAAGAAACGGATGATCACACTGGCGACGCCGCTCAACCCCACCAGCAGCGCGGAAAGGCCAACGGCGGCGACCAGGTACAGGTACAGCCGCCGCACCCCCGCCTGGCGCGCCGCTTCCCCGGCCTTTTCAGCGTCATCTCGGATCACGAAAGTGTGGTAGGCCCACAGTATCCCCATCCCGACGATGATCGACAGCGGGATGCGGATATCGCCCTCCGGGGGCAGGCCGAGGATACGGCGGAAGATGCTTGCCAGGATGCCGGCACCGTTGGCGACCGCTCCCAGCGCCCCGATGAAGACCGCCCCATACAGATACAACTTTCGCAGGGCCGATTCACGTTCTTCTTCGCCCGGCCCGTCGAACAACTGTTGCGCCCAGCGCCAGAAGATCAGCCACAGCGGCACCCCCACAATCAGCCGGGTGATCTCAGGCATCAAGCCCACGTCAAGCGAACTACTGCTGACCATGCTGACCCCGAATTGCAGCGTGATCCAGCGCAATAGATGGATGATCGCCAGCATCGTCACTGTCAGTCCCGCTCCGCTGAAGCCCAGTATGTACAACCGCCGCACTGTGGCCGTGCCGCCCGTCTCCGGGACAGCCTCGGAATCACCAGCCATGATCCGCCGGTGATAGAACCACAGCAGGCTCAAAACGAGCATGGCCAGCAGATGGTAGACAACCGCATCGCCAGAGGTCAGCCTGTGGGGCCGCCTGTCCAGGACGGATGCGGCCTGAAGCAAGGTACCAATCAGATCAAAACCGTTTGCCGTGAACGGACCCAGGAACGCAGCCAGCGTACCGTACAGGTAGAAGCGACGCAGAGTGGCTTCACGCTCCTCCGCTGCCTTCCCGGCCAACCGCTGCCCCCACAGCCAGTGGGCCAGGAAAATCGGCAGGCCGATCAGAATCACCGCGATTGGAAAGGCGATCGCCGTAGGCGGCGGATTGAGTCGTGAGATCAACAGATTGCGCAATAGGGCGATGACCGCCCAGGTCACCGCCTGCAGGCTGATCGCGCTGACGAGATAGACGTACCAACGACGGACAGTAGACATCATGGCCTCCTCTCCCCAAGAGGGTGGCTACTCGCACCCCTCGCTATCCTTCCAACACCACAAGAAGCAATAATCTGCGTCCACAATCCTCCACTCACTGTCCTCGAGTCGCAACTTCACCTCGAAGATGGTAGTGTACTGGTTGCTGTCAAACAGATCGCCGCCGGAGAAGCGCGACTTGCGCACATCCACCACTGCCCGATTGCCGGTAACGCTGGCCGACTCGACCGCCAGGGTGGTGTCCGTGTCGAAGCGGAAACGCCGGGAAGAATCTTCGACGTCCTCAGCGAACGCATCTGCGGAGGCCGGATAGCCCTCGAGCGTGGGTGAGAGATAACCGTAGGCGCGCTCGTAATCTCCCTTTTTCAACGCCAGCAGGTAATTGTGCGTCACACCTTCGGGAGTGTCTTCCGCCCGGTACGCTGGCTCAGGCCGGGTGAGAGCGACGACAAAAGCCACGACGACTAGCAACACAATCCCGGCGACGATGCGAAGGAGAAACTTGTCTGTGCTTTTCATGTGGAACTCCTTTTGCCACCAACTACGATGGGCGAAGGTCCCCTGACCGAGCCCAAGGATCTCTCGCCTCGGTCAGGAGACCTTCGGCGAACGAGGTCAGGAGACCTTCGGCGAACGACGTTGGCTCGTCGGTTTGAGGCGAAGCTTCACTGGGTAGTACCCCTTGGGGACTTTTTCACGTTTCACGCTTCACGTCCCCGCAAGAGTGTATCACATCAGGGGCAAAAGTGCAACCGTACCCGTGCGTCGTGCCGGAGAGAACCTCGGCCGGGAACCTTTACCTGGCCTACGGCGTCTTTAGGATAGCGTTAGCAAGTCTCAAGAGGTGCGCTGTGGGGGCGATCTCCCCAGCCACTCGAGAGCCTCAAACAGACAGAAGGAGGAATGTCATAGACACCCAATCCCCCGCTGCAAAACCGCCCGCCCGTGCCCGTGTGGGCAAGCGCTGGCTCGCCACCGCGCTCCACGTGCTCATCATCCTGTCCATCGTCACCGGCTTCGTGGCGCTACAGTGGGTCGCCACGCTGCCAGAGCGCGTGGACGACCAGCAAACAGTCGTGATAGGGCAGACCCGCTTCGCCCCCGATAGCGACGCGTCGGTGCGCGTGGTGGTGCAGGACTTCGGCGCTGGACAGCCCATTGCTGGCGCCCAGGTGAAGGTCAGCCTGAAGCCCGCCGGCGGTCGGGCCATCTCCCTCTTCGAGGGACAGACCGACGAGACTGGCAGCCTACCGGTCCACTTCCACGTGCCCGCCGACACGCCTGCCGAGGCGCGACTCATCGTGGAGACCAGATCGGCGGTGGGGCGTGACCGGGTGGAACAGCCGGTGACCATCCAACGCGAGTACCGGCTGCTCCTCACCAGCGACAAGCCCCTCTATCAGCCCGGCCAGACCATCCACATGCGCGCGCTGGCCCTCAGCACCTTCGACCTGACCTCCGCCCGTGGCGCGACCGTTGACTTCCTGGTGCAGGACCCCAGGGGCAACAAGGTCTTCCGCCAGAGCGTCGTTGCCTCCGACTTTGGCGTCGCCGCCGCCGACTTCATCCTGGCCGACCTGGTCAACCAGGGCAACTACAAACTCAGCGTCTCCATCGGCGACACTCGCTCCGAGAAGACGGTCGAGGTGCGTCCCTACGTGCTGCCCAAGTTCGGCGTGAACGTCTCCACCGACCGCTCCTTCTACCTCCCCGGCCAGCGGGTCGAGGGGCTGGTGCAGGCCGACTACTTCTTCGGCAAGCCCGTGGCAGATGGAGAGGTGCAGGTTGTCGGCAGCGTGTGGGACGTGGAGCGCACGGTAGTGGTGGACATAAGCGGCCAGACCGACGAGAACGGCACATACGAGTTCGGCTTTGACTTGCCCGAATACTTTGCCGGGTCAGGGCTAGAGTCAGGGCAGGCCCAGTTCGCTCTGGAGGTCACGGTCGTAGATCAGACCGAGCACGCCGAGCAGACCGGCCAGGTATTGCCCATCGCCGCCCAGCCACTGGTCATCGAACTGGTCGCCGAAAGCGGTATGCTCAAGCCGGGGGTCGAGAACATCATCTACATCCTCACATCCTACCCCGACGGTCGCCCCGCGCCAAGCAGATTGCAGATCCGCGTGGACGGCGGCGAGCCAACCGAACTCACCAGCGGCGAGTTCGGCCTGGCCGAGTTCACCTTCACGCCGCAGCCGGACGGCTACCACGTCCTTGATGTCTTTGCCCAGGACGAGACCGGCCTTTCGGCCAGGCGGCAGGTGGACTTCCAGACTGAGTATGGAAGCGATAGCGTGCTCCTGCGCGCCGACCGGGCCGCCTACGTCGTCGGCGAGACGATGAACCTGGTAGCCCTCACGCCGGTCGTTTCCGGCGACGTCTACCTGGACATCGTCAAGGCCGGGCAGACTCTCTCCACCCGCTCGGCCCGCGTGCAGGGCGGCAAAGCGGAATTCGCCGTTGACGTGAGCCCCGACCTTTACGGCACGCTGGAACTGCATGCCTACAAGGTGCTGCTGGATGGCACCATCGTGCGCGACACGAGGGTGGTGGTTGTGGATGAACCTAACGACCTGGCCATCACTGTCACCGCTGGCAAGGACACCTATCTGCCGGGCGAGACAGCGACGATTGACTTCCAGATAAGTGATGCAGAGAACCAGGAGGTAGGAGTGCAGACGGCGCTGGGGCTGGCAATTGTGGACGAGTCGGTCTTCGCCCTGCAGCGCCAGGACCCCGGCTTTGCCAAACTGTACTTCCTGCTGGAGCAGGAGTTGCTGGAGCCCTTCTATCAGATCAAAGGCTTTGAACCGCCGGCTGCTATTCCCCCTGACAAGGAGCAAATCCGGTTGGCGCAGGATGAGGCAGCCAAGGCCACCTGGGCTGGAGCGCCGGTCTTGGCGGCTTCCCAGCCCATCAACTCGCGCCAGGAGAAGATGGTCGCCGTCCTCGTGGCGCAGGAGAAGGGATTCGAGCGCATTGGACAGACATCCGCAGTCGGGTTGATCCTCATCCCGCTGGCGCTGTGGGCGGTCGTGGTCGTCACTGTGCACCAATCCGGGATCGTGAAGCGTTCGCTCAAGCGCCTGGCCGTTGCCTCTGGCATCCTTCTGCTGACCGGAGAGTGTCTGGCCGGCTGGGTGGTGGCTATGAGTAGGACCTTCTACTACCTCGACCCGCAAGTGGTGCTCATCCCGCTGGCCGTTGCCTTTGGCCTGGGATTGCTGATCTTCGCCGGCTACGCCTGGGTGAAGCGCGACCCGGCGGCCAAATTCATCACGCTGCTGACACTGGCCTGGCCTGCGCTGCTCTTCTTGCTGGTTCAGGTTTCGGACCAGGGAGGCTCGCCGGATGAATCGTTGATCATCGCGGGGATCCTGACTTTGCTGCTCGTCCCCGGCGCATATCTCCTCTTTGGGCAGGCACGTTGGGTACAAGAGCGTCGCTTTGCCGGGGCGCTGGTCACCGGGCTGGGCGCGCTGTCGGCGCTGCCGGCGGTGGTGATCCTGCCGGCGATCCTCCTCTTCGCTACAGCGCGAGGCGCGCCGATGGGCGCGATCGCCCCGGTAACACAAGATATGGAACTAGAGGGGGTGGCGCTCGAAATGCCGTTGGCCCCTGCCCCCACAGCGGCACCAGAGGAGAAGGCGGCGGAGGAAGCGGGGCTGGACACCGAAAACGGACAGGCAGCCGGAGCCGAGGCCCCCCGCCTGCGCCAGTACTTCCCCGAGACCCTCTACTGGGCACCGGAGGTCGTCACCGACGAGAGTGGCTTCGTCTCCCTCGAAATCCCGATGGCCGACTCCATCACCACCTGGCGGCTGACGGCACTGGCCTCGTCCCAGGACGGGCGGCTGGGGTTTACCACCCGCGGCGTGCGCGTCTTCCAGGACTTCTTCGTGGACATTGACTTGCCTGTCTCGCTGACGCAGGGGGACGAGATCAGCATCCCGGTCGGCGTCTTCAACTACCTGCCCGAACCTCAGCAGGTGCGGCTGGTCGTCGAGCAGGAGAACTGGTTCGAACTGTTGGGCAAAGGGGAGCAGACGCTGGACATCGCTTCCAACGACATCGACGTGGTCTATTTCCCCATCCGCGTGCTCCCAGGTGTAAAGGCCGGGCGGCAGGGCTTCCAGGTGACCGCCTGGGGCGAACAGATGAGCGACGCCATCCGGCGCGAGGTGAACGTCGTGCCGGACGGCAAGGAGTTCCGCCTCACCGAGAGCGACTGGCTGCGTGAGAGCAAGGAAATCGAATTTACCGTTCCGGCGGAGGCCATGCCAGAGACGCCTTACGTCGAGGTCAAAATCTACCCTGGGGTGATGGCCCAGGCAGTCGAGGGGTTGGAGAAGATCCTGCGACTGCCCCACGGCTGATTTGAACAAAGTACGTCGGCGACGTACCCGAATGTTCTGATCCTCGACTATATGCAGACCACCGGCAACGCCAACCCTGAGGTGCAGATGCAGGCCGAAAAATACGTCGGCACCGGCTACCAGCGTTTGCTCACCTTCGAGGTGGACGGCAGCGGCTTCTCCCTCTTCGGCAACGCACCGGCGAACCCCTTCCTCACCGCCTACGGGCTGATGGAGTTCAACGACATGGCCAAGGTCTACCCGGTAGATGAGGCGCTCATCGAGCGGACGGCGCAGTGGCTGCTGGCGCAGCAGGGGCCGGACGGCACGTGGATCGACCAGGGCTATTCTGAACACTGGCACATTGACTCCAAAGTGCCCACCACCGCCTACATCGCCTGGGCGTTGATCGAGGCCGGCTATGAAGACACGCCACAGGTGGGGCAGGCCATCGCCTCCATCCGCGAGTTCGCCCTGACTCCCTCTCCCTCCCAGGGAGAGGGCCGGGGTGAGGGCGAGGATGCCTACAGCCTGGCGCTGGTCGCCAACGCACTGACCGCCTACGACCCCGATCACTCGATGACGCGGGCCGTGCTCGACCGGCTGTACGAGATGCGTGTGGAAGAGGATGGCGCTGTCTACTGGCAGACCGGGGCAGCCTCGTTCATGGGAGCGACCGGCGAGAGCGGCAGCCTGGAGACGACGGCGTTGGCAGCCATCGCCCTGATGCGCGGCAACACCCACTCCGACGCAGTCAGTGGCGCGCTGGCCTATCTCATCCAGGGTAAGGACTCCTGGGGCACGTGGTCCACCACTCAGGCCACCATCCTCTCGCTCAAGGCGTTGCTGCTGGCAACCGAGCAGGCAGGACAGGTCGAAGGCTCTGCCACGGTGCGTGTGAGCCTGAACAAAGAACAGACGCAGGAGATCGTCATTGACGAGGCCAATGCCGACGTGGTGCACCTGGTCACCTTCGAGCGCGGTTTCTCGCCCAGTGGCGCCAACCGGGTGCAAATCGAACTGGAAGGAGGCGGCAACCTGATGTACCAGGTCGCCACCCGCTTCTACCTGCCCTGGGACCAGGTGCCTATGGTGGAGATGATGGACGAACTCATCTCCATTGACCTGGACTACGACCGCACCCGGCTATCCGTCAACGACGAGGTGACGGTGGACGTGGGCGTGAGGCTAAACAGAGAGGGTGTGGTCAAGATGGCGCTGATTGACCTGGGCGTGCCGCCCGGCTTCTCCATACTGACCGAGGACCTGAGCCGGTTGGTGGAACAGAAAGTCATCGCCCGCTACGAACTGACCGGGCGGCAGATCATCATCTACCTGGAGGACTTCTCGTCCGAGTCGCCGCTGGCCTTCAGTTACCGGCTGCGGGCGCGCTTCCCGATGCGTGCGCAGACGCCCCCCTCCAGCGCGTATGACTATTACAATCCCGCCGACACGACCACACGTGCGCCGCTGGAGGTGACGGTGAGCGAGTAGCCACGAGGTGCGCTTCCCATTGGGGCTGTTCACCTTACACTACTATGCCCAACGTGGCCCTATCACCGATCCGGGCGAGTATGCCAGGTGAGTACCCCCGCCGCGACTTGAACGCGGGCCACCGGCTTCGGAGGCCGGTGCTCTATCCACTGAGCTACGGGGGCATTGTGCAGTCTCTTTATACCACATAAGGCCCTAAGGCGCAAATCTGTGCTGTGAGGTCAGCCGGGCCGCCAGCCGGATTGCTTCTATCAGGCTCTCCTCGCTCGCCATCCCCTGCCAGGCGATGTCGAAGGCTGTGCCGTGATCCACCGACGTGCGCACGATGGGCAGCCCCAACGTCACCGTCACGCTGCGCTCGAAGCCGTGGGTCTTGATCGGGATGTGTCCCTGGTCGTGGTACATCGCCACCACCGCGTCGAACTCGCCCCGGATGGCGCGGAAGAAGACCGAATCGGCCGGGATGGGGCCATGGGCTTCGATCCCTTTCGCTCGTGCCGCTTCTACTGCCGGTCCGATCTCTTCGGTTTCCTCCCGTCCCAGCAACCCCTCGTCGCCGCCGTGGGGGTTGAGCGCGCCCACGGCCAGCCGTGGGCGTGGGATGCCCATCTCTCGCAGCCCCGCATCGGTCAGGCAGATTGTCTCCAGCACCCGCTCGCGCGTGATGTGCGCGGCCACTTCCCGCAGCGGCACGTGGCGCGTGACGTGCACTACCCTCAATCCGGGCGTCGCCAGCATCGTTGTCACCCGCTCCGCGCCGGTGAGCGTCGCCAGCAACTCGGTGTGCCCGATGTGGGGGCAGCCAGCGGCCCGCAGCGCCACCTTGTTGATCGGCCCGGTGGCGATTCCGTCCACCTGTCCAGCCAGCGCTAGTTCGACTGCCCGCTCCACGTAGGCCACTGCTGCTCGCCCCGCAGCCGCCGAGACCGTGCCTGGCTGCAGCGCCTCAAGGTCCACGTTGCACAGGTCCAATACATCCGGCGCGGCGGGGTCGAAGCGGGCCTCGGTCAGGTCGGCAATGGGGTGAAAGGCCAGCGGGGCAGCCACCAACGCGACTACCTGTGCCAGCACGCCCGCGTCCCCGACGACGAGCGGACGACAGCAACTCTGCACTTCGTCCCGTGCCAGCGCTTTGACCGTGACCTCCGGCCCCACGCCAGCGGGGTCGCCCATCGTGATGGCGATAACCGGTCGCTCGCTCACAACCGCAACTCCATCTGGATCTCGTCCCGCACCGGGATGCCGGCAAAGCCTGGTTCGATCCTGCTGTGGTGCTCCAGCAGCCTGCCCACGAGCACGTTTGTAATCGTGAACCCAAGCCGCTGGTAGAGGTTCAGCGCGGGCAGGTCGTCGTTGGTCGTGGCGACGGTGAGACACCCCGCACCCTCGGCGCGTGCGACCTCGATCACCGCTGCGAGCAACCCTCGCGCCGCGCCCCGGCCCTGCCACTGCGGCAGGACGTCGAGCATCACCAGGTTGATCGCCTCCCCTTCGCGGGCGTAAGTGGCCACGCCGACGATCTCATCGCCATCGTAGGCGAGGTAGGCTGGTAGCACATCCACCCGGTAACTGCGGTCGAAGCACTCGATCTCTACCTCACCCCAGAAGTAGTCCGCCAGTTCGGCGATGCGCAGGCGGTCGGCGGGTGTGGCGGGCCGGATGGTGAGGGGCGGCCGGGGTGGTTCTCCCCGCGGCCCGGTCACCTCCAGCTGGGCGTGAACCGGGCATAGGTAGGCGCCGCTCTCGCGGTCGCGATAGATGGCATTGGCATTGCAGTAGGCACACGTGGGCATTCTTTGCTCCTTTACCTCTTTGCTCCTTATTGAAGGGTGTGCTACAATTATACCCTGCTATGACAGGGCGGCAACTTTCAAGGTGGTGTCTCTGTGAGTGACTACTCGCTTACAACCTGGCGGCTGCTCCGCTCGGCCCCGGCCGACGGGGCGACCAATATGGCGGTGGACGAGGCGATCCTGCGTGCAGTCGCGGCGGGACGGGTTCCACCCACGCTCCGTCTCTACGCCTGGGATCCCGCGTGTCTCTCGCTGGGCCGGGCGCAGCCGCTGGCCGACGTGGACCTGTGGGCCCTGCAGGCCGCAGGCTTTGACCTGGTGCGCCGGCCCACCGGCGGCAAGGGTATCCTCCACGTGAATGAACTGACCTACAGCGTGGTCGCGCCGGAGGCGGAGCCCCGGGTGGCTGGCGGGATCGTGGAGAGTTACCGCTGCCTCAGCGCCGGGTTAATGCGTGGGCTCGAACGGCTGGGGGTAGCAGGCATCGTCACCGACCAGCGGACAACTTCCCTCCTCGTAGAGGGGGCTGGAGGGGGGAGAGAGAATCGTCGCCTCGAAGGGCCGGTCTGCTTCGAGGTGGTCTCCGACTACGAGATCGCGTTCGGCGGTCGGAAACTGGTGGGCAGCGCCCAGATGCGCACCCGGTCTGTGGTGCTCCAGCACGGTGCGCTGCCGCTATGCGGCGACATCGCCCGCATCTGCCCGCTGCTAGCCGCCCACCCTGACCCCGCCCGGGTGCGTGCCCGCGCCACGACCATTGAGGCAGCCCTGGGCCGGCCGGTGACCTGGGACGAGGGAGCCGCTGCGCTGGCGGCGGGCTTCGCTGAGGCACTGAACCTGCACCTTGAGCCGGGCACGTTGACCGGCGAGGAGCGCGCCTGGGCGGAGGAACTGCGGGTGGAGAAGCACACTACGGAGGGATGGACGGGGCGCGTTTGACTATCCTCCTGGACGTGCTATACTGAGCGCATCCAGATCACGTTTCACGTTTCACACATCACGTCATGATCATCGGTGCCTGTAGCGTCGAATTGCATCTCCCCGGCAACGGCTCGTTAAAAGGGAAGCGCGGCATCCTCAAGCCGCTCCTGGCCCGTCTGCGCCGTGAGTTCAACCTGGCCGCCGCTGAAGTGGATTGCCATGACTCCTGGCAATCGGCCGAGGTGGCTTTCGTCACCGTCGCCAATGACCCCGGCCGTGTCCACGCCGTCCTCGAACGAGCCGTGCGCTGGATTGAGACCCACCATCCCGAGGTGCAGGTCGTGGACTGGGAGATTGAGATTCTGTAGCCGTGTCCCCTCCCCCGGCCCCTCTCTCACGGGGGGAGGGAGAAAAAACCGGAGACTCCAATGAGACTGACATTGTCCGCGTGTCCACCGTTCTCTTTGTCTGCCGTCGTAAGGTCGCACGGTTGGGCGGACCTATTGCCCTTTGGCAGAGATGCTGGCACCGGTGAGCTTACGCGCGTCGAGCGGCTGGCCTCGGGGCGGGTGGTGGAGATGTTCGTCCAAGAGGAAGCCAGCGGCGTGAGTGTCGAGGTGCACGACCGGTTGAGCGGGGCCGAGCACGAGGAAGTCGCCCACAAGGTGGAGTGGATGCTGGGGCTGAGTCAGGATTTCTCCGCTTTCTACGCCCTGGCGCGCGAAGAGTCCCGACTGGCATATGTCGAGGAGGGAGCGCGGGGACGTATCCTCCGTTCGTCCACGCTCTTTGAGGACGTTGTCAAGACGATTCTGACCACCAATACGCGCTGGACTGGCACCATCCGCATGGTCAAGGCCCTGGTCTCTCAGTTCGGCACATCGTTGCCTGCCGACCCCACCCGCCGTGCCTTCCCCACTCCTGATCAATTGGCCGCTACGGACGAGAGGACGCTACGCTCGGCAACGCGGCTGGGCTATCGAGCACCCTACATGCTGGAACTGGCGCGTTCTGTGACCGCCAGCACCCTCGACCTGGAGGCGCTGAAGACAGCCGGCATCCCGACCACCCAACTGCGCAAGCGATTACTGGCGCTCAAGGGAGTGGGAGACTACGCGGCAGCCAACCTGCTCATTCTGTTGGGTCGCTACGACTTCGTTCCCGTGGATTCCTGGGCGATCAAGATGGTCTCACACGAGTGGCACAGCGGCGAGCCGGTCGGTCGGGCCGAGATTGAAGCGGCCTTTGAGCGCTGGGGGGAGTGGAAGGGACTCGCGTACTGGTTCTGGGACTGGTCATACGAGGGTGAGGAGTAGCAGTAGCTCTTGTCCTTCAGGCGTAATTATGCTAAAATAGGACCCTTGATGGAATTGTGGGCGGGGAAACCTTACCCCCACGGCGCTGTAGACCACAGGACTACAAAGCGGCGTGTTTTGTCCCCGCTGTGCCCTCCAAAGGAGATAAATCATGCACATCGATCTTACACAGGTAGACCCCGAGGAATTCGAACTGCTCTGTGAAGACCTGCTCCAGGCTATGGGCTTCTTCATTGACGCCAAGGTCTCGCGCGGCCCCGACCTGGGCAGAGACGTCATCGCGGTTCAGACAACGACCGATCTTGCGGGTTTCTCTGAGACGCACCGCTACCTGATAGAATGCAAGCACTATGCCAAAAGCGGTAGATCAGTGCGAGAGAGAGACCTCGGCAGCCCCATTGCGCGCATGGGCACCCATGATTGCGATCGTTACATCCTCATCACCAGTACTGTCCCCAGCGAACAAGCGCGCAAGCAACTCGCCAAAGTTACCAGTACTGTGCCCTACTACCAGGCGACCACTTGGTCTAAGGGCGACCTGGCTCGACTGCTGGACGAGTACCCAAATGTACGCGAGCGCTATTTCCCATCTCCGCCAGCAGAACCGCCGACTCCCGTCGGTGCATTGGCCGAGACTGTCGAGCAGCTACTTACGGTTATGGGTTTCACCTGCCAGGAGCGCCGATCTACTGCTGACCGTGTGCGCCTGATTTGTACTCGAAAGGGTACACTCACCGGCCGCGTGGTTGTAGTATGCAAAGAGGGCCTAGTCGAGCGAGGCGACGTGGAATCGCTGATCGCTGAGACAAAATCGCACGAGTTGGGCGGTGCTGTGCTGGTGACCCACACTCGCATCTCTCCCGCTGCGCGGGAATTGGCTGCCAAAACCGGGGACACGGTGCGGGCTTTCACACTGGACGAGTTCTACCGCGAGTTGATTGACTTCGAGCCCTACGTCCGCGCGATGGTGGACAGCTACGAGAAGAGCGAACTCAGTTCCTGCTACGTAGACCTGGGGTGTCAGAGCAGTGATAAGAGCATCTACAAACCGATGGATGAGTACGTGGACAACTGGCTGGACGACCCAGCCCGCAACCACATCTCTATCCTTGGTGATTATGGCACAGGCAAGACCTCCTTCTGTCGCCAATACGCGGCCAGACTGGGACGCCGCTGGTTGGCTGATCCTGACCGGAACCGTATACCCATTCTCATCTCGCTGCGCGACTACGCCAAGTCCATGAACCTGGGGCAACTCATCACTGATTTCCTGGTAAACCGGTACTCTATTCCAGCCGGGTACGAGGCATTCCGTCGGTTCAATGCCGCTGGCAAACTAGTGCTCCTGTTCGACGGTTTTGATGAAATGGCGCAAAAGGTAGACGACCAGACCACCGTGAACAATTTCGAGGAGCTAGCCCGGGCAGTGGAAGCCAACAGCAAGGTGGTCCTCACTTGTCGCATGTCCTACTTCCGAACCAGCGAGGAGGCCCAGAGGTTGCTTTCCCAGCGAGGGCAGCAACTGTTGGCGTATGCTCAAAGTCCACCGGAGCAAGTGGCGATTGACCTGACCAACCGGCCTAATTTTGAGATTGTGCGCTTACTGCCCTTTGACCAACAAGACATCCAGTTTGTGCTGCGAGCGCGCTACCCGAACAAGTGGAGACAATACTGGCAGGAGATCAAGAGCACTTACAACCTGGCAGAACTGGCACAGAGGCCGGTGCTCCTGGATATGATCGCTCACTCTCTCCCTGAACTGAAGCCCATGCACGCGATCAACGCAGCCCGGCTGTACGAGAGCTACACCGACATGTGGCTGTTGCGCGACGAGGAAAAGGGTCGCACACTCATCACTCGTGAGGACAAGCGTCTGTTCATGCAAGAACTGGCCCTGGAGATGCTGCGTCGCGACGAGTTGAGTATTCACTACGCGCGGCTGCCGGAACGTATCCGTAAGTATTACAAGTTGGAGAGAGCGCACGAGGTTGACTACTTTGATCACGACATACGCACCTGCTCGTTCCTGAAACGCGACGATGAGGGAGACTATCACTTCGTGCATAGGAGCTTCCAGGAATTCTTCGTGGCCCAATGGCTGGCACCCAGGCTGCTGGATGGCAGCGCGCCAGAAACGCGCATCAACGAAGAGATACGAGGCTTTGTACATGGTCTGCTGACGGAAGCCGATTGGCCTCCATCGTTACCGACGGGGGTGAAGGTCCCGGAAGGGATGGTTTGGGTGCCGCCAGGTCCGTTCATTATGGGGTCAGAGAACGAAGAGGGCATATGGGTAATCATGTTGGAGGAAGGCTTCTTCGTCACCCGCACGCCGGTGACCAACGATGAGTTTGCACGTTTCGTGGAGGCCACGGGATATGTAACCACAGCGGAGAAAGAAGGAGGATTAGATCCTGAAACGCTCCGACCCATAATAGGCTTCGACTGGCGTCACCCCGATGGCCCCAGCAGCAGCAGCGAAGACCGTATGGACCATCCGGTCGTGCAGGTAAGCTGGCAGGATGCTATGGCGTACGCAGAGTGGGCCGGCGGGAGACTGCTCGCCGAGCAAGAGTGGGAGAAGGCGGCTCGTGGCATTGATGGACGTATCTATCCCTGGGGAGATGACCCAGACGCTGCCCTGTGCAATACCCGTGAAAGCGGCATACGCACAACTACCCCGGTCGGCCGGTATTCGCCGGACGGTGACAGCCCCTGTGGGTGTGCGGATATGGCGGGAAACGTATGGGAGTGGACAAGGAGCGAGTGGCAGTCGGATAGTGGGCGCGGAGTATTGCAGGGAGGTTCCTCAAACAACTCTATGGACAGTGCCCCCGCCGCATGCCGCATTAGAATCAGCCCAGATCACCGCAACAGGGACGTTGGATTTCGGGTGGCGGTGACGGCTCAGACTGTTTTCCGCGGCAACCGGGGGTAGATCAGAAACCGGGTTTTTGAGGCTCCACAAGAAACTGGGGTTTGACAGATGAGAAACCGGGTTTTTTCAGAAAAAACCCGGTTTCTTTCCCCGAATTTTTAAGAAGATACGCTTACTTCCAGTCTACCGGCTTCTGGAAGACGACAACATATTCGTGTTTGAAGATGTAGTACCCGCCAGCTAGTGCCCGGTAGCGCCACAGGTTGCTATTGCGCCCCTTGCCCCTTTCATTGCCGGTGATGTTCTTGACCACGATAGCCTTTGGGCGAAAGCCGGCCCGCTGCATCCGCTCCAGGCAGTAGAGGCCCAGAGGTATCAGTTCGCCTTTGGTGTACTTGTCGCCGATGACCAGCACGGCGAATCTGCCCGGTTCCAGCAGGTCGAAGCCGTGACTGGCGACGGTCTCGAAGAGGTCGAGGAAGGCATCCAGAGTGGTGGCGTTGGAGAGGTCTTCCGGCAGGTCGCTAAAGCGCAGAATGTCGTGGTAGGGCGGGTGGAGCACCAGCAGTTGAACGTGCCCGGTGCCCATTGAGACCAGCGCCTCCCGCACGCGGGCCACTGTCTCCGCGCGGGTGGAGTCGCCCTGGAGAATATGGATGCGGTCGTCGAGCAGGGCAGGGCGGATCTTGGCCCGCACGGTTTCTACCAGGTCGGGCTTCAGTTCGACGCCGACCAGCCTCCGGTTCAGCCGCACGGCCTCAATGGCCGAGGTTCCCGAGCCGAGGAAGAGGTCGAGAACGACGTCGTCTTCCTTTGTGTAGCGCAGGTAAGTCTGGGTGGCGATCTGGGGGACGAAGTTGCCGTGGTAGTCGAGCCGGTGACCGCCGGTGCGGTCACGGGCCTCGATCAGCCACAGGCTGTCGGTCCAGACGTGGTCGTACTCCCGCCAGCGGTTGAGGTCGATGTCGGAGTAGGGCAGGGTTTTGGAAGCGCTCACATCTTCGTCCTTTTCACGATTTCGTCGAAGATATCGGTTCCTCTCTTGCCGCTTTTCCCACTCACGGCCACCCCCAGGTCACGCCGAAAGCCGTGTGACAGGTCGTCCCCCGTGGCGTGGCGGGTGAGGGCCAGGGCACGGACACCGTTACCGATGGCGTAGCGAGGCTCGTGCCGGTCCAGGTCGTCGAAGAAGAAGGTGCAACCCGTAGAGACACTACCACACGTTCTCAGCATAAACGCCATCACCTCTCACAACGAAGCTATCCTCATATCGAAGCAGAAACCAAGTACGCCATTTGTCGGGATGTTCCAAGCTTTCATCTCCCTTTCCGGTCACGGTATAGCCTGCTCTGCGAAGACAGGCAGCTACCCTTGCCCGATCCGCAAAGTTGGATAGCATATAGTGCTTGAAGGACTCTCCCGCTTCTAGCCTTGCCGTAAGCGAAAAAGTGCCAGGCATGTCCGTTTGTCGGTATCTCAGCGCAGGATCTGCAGTCCAGTCACTCATCGGACCGGTCAGATAGATATCGGCGCCGACTTCTTCAAGACCAGGAATTTGCAGAACCAGGGTCCTTTCACGAATCTCCCCAAGCTCTGGCTCATCGGACATGATTGGGAGTTCTCTTGCTCGTGCCCGCGGTATTTGGATGTCGAACAGAATCCCGTCAGGAGCTCGCATGTAGAGCACCGGAGTGGCCCATTCCACCGACCCTGTCTCCGAATAGACTGCCTTTCTCCCTTCCGACACCGCAGCATCTACTGGACATCCGTCAGCCAGGGCCTTGTAGAACTCACTGGAAAACCAGTACGCGGCATTCCCTGTGATTGCGAATTGCATCGCCACTACAGCCGGGATGCCTGCCCGAACCAAGCCCATTGCAACGCCCGTAAAAGCATCAGTCTTGGCGAGTTGTGCGCCCTCACAGGCATTGAGGAATACGAGCCGGATCGAGGGTTCATCACCAATGATCACTTTAATCCGATCACCCGTCACTGGCCTACTTACGCCCACATCGTCCTCAAACAGGAGGAGACCTTCTTCGGTCCGCTCATCAAATTTTCCGTGCCCAATGAAATGCAAAGCATGAAACTTGGTCTTGCGAAGACAGGAACGCAGCTGGGCAAGTGTATCATGGCCCTCAACGATCTCAAAGTCCACCAGTCGATTGCGTTGGAGGGGTAACAGGGCCTTGTAAATACGCCGTCTTTCTTCGCGCAGTCCTGGAACGGGGCTATCTTCCGGGCTCGCAATCAGGATGAGAATTCGTAGAGGAGGTTGTATCTGCAGCGGTTTCGGAGGTCTGGGCAACGGGATATAGCGGACGACAGGAGTGCTCTTGCTCAGAGCAATAAAATCTCCATATTCAGAATCATATAAAAGCTCCCACGGCAAACCCAGAAGCCCAGTGGCCCTCGGGTCAATACGGAGCTTGAATCGGAGTCCCTTGCCCGCCTGCTCTGCCATACTCAAGCCGCGCCAATAGTTCTCTTTCATCTTTCGCGGGAGTGCATCGAAGAGTACGGCACCGACTGTCTGGGCCAGTTGAATTTCTGGACTGACCCTTCTCGTCAACCCCCGTCCCAGTATTGCTTCCCCAATCTTCGATTTGGCAGAACTGAGTTGATCCTCATCAAGTACCAGGAGAGCTTGAAGAGCGTTGCCAGCAGGTCCACTGGCCGAGATATGGTAGCCCTTGCCCTCCTCCCGCAATTCGAGGCGAATCTCAAAGTCTAGGAATTCTATACTTGCCATTTGCGACCTCCATACCGCTCCCAAACGACGCTCGGCCTATCAGCGATGTCATCCATCATTATGGACTTGAGTAGAACAATGTACTCTCCATGACTCCAAACAAGAGGGGTCGCTGAGCCGGTTCCTTCGCCGGTATCCTCCCATACCTGCTCAGGCAACATCCCGCCGGCATTGGCAAACCTAGCCATTGTTTCCAGGTACAGCCTGGCTTCGTTGATACGACCCCGCGCCAACTCATACATGCCACGCTCACCAGTGAGTAGTGTCCATAGGCGGCCTTGGCCGGGGATGCCACCGCCACGGGTCGTTTCGCCGTACCTATCAGAGTTGTATCGGTACCAACTGGGCCCACGCGGTGTCTCAACCTTGAGCATTTGATCGAGTTTCGACAGCGATTCGAGGATACTGGGATCATCCGCGGATTTCACCCCTAGCCGCACCAACTCCAGAAAACTGGGGTCCACAATGGCTCGCTGATCATGCAGGCCGCCACCATTTGCGATTTGGATAGTCTGCTCGGCATTAGGATCACCCTCCTGCGAGATACGTAAATAGTATCGGCCGTCGTCGAGCAAGCCATTGGTCGTAAAACACCATTCCTCAACCCTTTGCTCCCATTCGTCGGCGACCTGGAGATAGCGGTCCGCACTTTCCAGATCGCTGGCTCGTTGGGCCAGATCGGCTGCACACACCAAGGCAGCGATCTCAGCGGCTATGGTGGCCGGCGAGTAACCGCTGTTCTCTTCCCACCGTTCCTGGGGGGTAGCCGGTCCGTGCTGTACGATGTAGTCAGCGGCGGGCTTAACCAGGCTGTGATAACGATCCGTTGCCTCCAACCACCAAGCCAAGATAATCGGATCGGCTACCTCATCCATCTGAATCGACGGCCAGTAAGGAGTTCCATCCACCCGCGCGTTTTGAGGGAAACTACCATCTGGCTTTTGTAGTACTTCATCCAAGTAATGCAGCACATCTGCCACTGTCTGACTATCGCCTGCAGCCAGTAACGCCATAGCCGAGTGATAAAGGTCTCTGGGCCAAACGTAGCGATAGCCGGTGTACTCCTCTTCGTCTGGCCTGCGATGGCCCCAGGGCAGTGACAGTGAGGCCACAATAGCTCCTCGATGTGTCTTGTCTTCATGGGCTTTGATGATCATAGCACTAAGGTAGTAAAAGTCAGTTGCTCTGGCTTCCAGGGTGTCAAGGGACGCGCAATATCTTTGCCAACCGGCGATGTACTCCTGCTTGATTGGTTCAAAGCCGCGAGTCAGGCTGGCGTCGGCCGCGTCAATAGCCGCCTGCGCCGAAGGGCCAAACCCCAAAGCTGCTGTCCACACTTCCGTCGTTGGCAACTCCAATGTAAAGGCGATCCGGTTGTTCTCGACCCGCTCAGTTGGCCGACCATGGCCATTTGCTGCAGAGGCATCATCGGTACCAGCAAGTACGTCCCGCAGGGAGGCGTGCAACCAGTGCGGGCTTACTTTCAGGGCACAATGGATGTCTCTATCCCAGGCCAAGACAGCCCCAGCCCCTTGGTCGATGCAGCCGCTATCCTCCTCACCTGAGTTCCTGATATGCGGCATGAAGTAAAGATAGAGTCGGTAATCGGCTGGCTTACCTTGAAGGGCCTCGAAGGTCACCCGCACCAGCAGTGTATGGCGCGCCGGGTCAGTGACGACCTCCTTGATCAGCCGGTACCGTCCTTCTTTATCGGTCGAAATCACTTGATAGGCCAACGCTCGCTTATCGAGAAGCGTGATCGTGTGGAAGCAATCTTCCGTCTCATCATGGATGCTCTCGCCGTCACTGACGAGACATGTCATCTCCTTGACATTCGCAATGTCGATGGTTGGGTACGAGACCTCGGTGATCGCGTCATCCGCCAACGTGAACCAGACTTTCGAAGGGTTTTCTTCGGGTCCCAGTTCATAGGTGTAAGATGTGCCAACGCCCGTCTTGGCCCCGGTTGTCCACGAGGCGCTAGCTGTATCTCGCTCCCGCAAGTGCTGCCTCATTCTAGTCTCTCCTAAGTCACAATCGAGTTTCACATACTCTTCTTATTTTGCCCTCTGTCGTCTCGACGGAACGCAAGAACTCGGCTGCCGATTCGGGCGTGACAGTATTAATCATCATTCCCGCGCCCAGTTCAAAACCAGCGGCGATAGTTAATCTAGGAAGGATCTCAACATGCCAGTGGTAGGTCTCGGTCACGTCCTCTCTGCAGGGAGCCGTATGAAGGTAGTAATTGAATGGTGGATCATTCAGCCCTCTATACAACTTACCCAAGACGATCTTTAATGCCCTTGGTGCGCTTACCTTTTCGCTTTCGGTGATTTGCTCAAAGTTGGCGCTATGGCGCTTGGGAACGATCCACACCTCAAAGGGCAAGCGGGAGGCGTACGGGGCGAAGGCGAGGAAATGGTCATCTTCCCAAACCAGTCGCTCTCCTGTCTTTTTCTCCTGCTTGATTATGTCGCAGTAGACGCAGCAGCCATTCTCCCGCAAATAGCGGGCAGACCCGGCAAGTTCCTCGGCTACTGTTGAAGGGACTATGGGGATTGCGAACAACTGAGAATGTGGGTGTTTGCGCGAGGCTCCTGCTGGCTTGCCGTGGTTATGGACAATTAGGATGTATTTGATTAGGGGATTGTCCTTGTACGCCAAGTAACGCTCTTGGTAGGAGCGAATCACGTCGCGGATTTCCTTGTCAGATAGAGTAACTAAAGTTTGGCCATGTCCAGGGCTACTGATAAGCACTTCGCAAGAGCCAACAGCGTGTGTGCTCCTGTACATCCCTCTTTTAATGGGCGCGAGATCACCTGAAAGGGTGAAAGCAGGATAGAGATTTGGCACCACTCGCAGCAGCCAACCGGGCGCATTTGGGAGAGACTTATGCGAGCGATAGGCCATCACCTCCGGTGGGGTCAGGTGCTCATTTCCTACGCAGAAAGGACAGGTTCCTTCTTCTACGTATTCGGCACGTTGAGCAAAATCCTCAGGGCGCTCTGCTCTCTCAGGAGCAACAACCACCCATTTCTCGGTGATTGGGTCTTGACGCAGTTCAGGCATTCTACCACCTTAAATCACCCGCTCAGTCTTGGCTGCCTCTCACAGCTTGATATGTTGGGGCCATATGAGGAGCAAGGTACTAAAGCGCGTGGCCGAGGTACGAATCACACCGATGGCGATTGGGCTTCTCTATGCAACCGGGTGGCTTTCCGATATAGCTTGATGTACTTCCGTGCCGGGGCTTTCCAAGAGAAGTCAACCGCCATTCCCCGCTGCTGCAACTCGCGCCAGGCCTTCTTGTTGCGGTAGACCTTCATCGCCCGCGTCAACGTTTCCTGGCACGCTTCGGAAGTGTAGTCTGTGAATGCGAATCCTGTGCCGCGGCCTCTCCAGCCTTTGTGATCGGTGACTGTGTCGGCCAGCCCGCCGGTGACGTGCACGATGGGGACGCAACCGTAACGCATCGCGATCATCTGCCCCAGCCCGCACGGCTCGACACCGCTGGGCATCAGGAACATGTCCGCGCCAGCGTAGATGCGTCGCGCCAGCACATCATCGAACTTGAGGAAGGCGCGCATTCTATCGGGGAAGCGATCATGGACGCGCACGAACATCTCGTGGTACTTGGGCTGCCCGGTACCGAGCAGGACGAACTGGCCGTCTCCTTCGAGAAGCCACTCCAGCACCGGCTCCATCAGGTCCATCCCCTTGACTTCGTCCAGCCGCGAGACCATCCCGACGAGGGGCACCTCGGGTCGCACGGGGAGACGCGCTCGTTGTTGCAGAGCGGTCTTGTTGGCTGCCCGCCGGTCAAGCGTCTTGGCGTCGAAGCGGTGGGGGATGCTGGGATCCGTGGTCGGGTTCCACTCTTCGTAGTCAATCCCGTTGAGCACGCCGAAGAGTCGCTCCTGTCGCTCTCGCAGCAGGGGGTCTAACCCCATCCCCATCTCTGGGGTGAGGATTTCCTGCGCGTACCGCTTGCTGACGGTGTTGATCAGGTCGGCGTGCGCGATGCCCTGCGCCATCCAGTTTACTGTCCCAGGCCGCTCGACGGGTAGATGTTTCACGTGTTCCATCTGCGCGAAGGTCAGGATCAGCCGGCCGGCGACGCCCTGGTGGGCCGGGTTGTGAATGGTGAAGAGGGTGGCGATATCCCGGTAGAGGGGGTCTTTCCGGCCGGCTGTGTTCAGCCAGACTGGTACAATACCGGTGTGCCAGTCGTTGGCGTGTATCACGTCCGGTTGCCAGTCCAGGAGGCGGAGCGCGGCGAGCGATGCCTGGCCGAAGACAGCGAAGCGCTGCGCGTCGTCCTCGAAGCCGTAGACGCGGTCACGGGCAGAGAAGTACAGATCGTTCCAGATAAGATAGACGGGGACATCCCCATCAAGGGTGCTGCCGATCAGGTGAACGTACTCCTCCCCAGGCCCGACCGGGACGAGGAAAGGCGCCCCGATTTTCTCAAAATGGAACTGATCACTGTGGATAGTGCCGTAGCGCGGTATCATCAGCCGCACGTCGTGACCCAACGCCCGGATGGCCTTGGGCAACGAGCCGGCCACGTCCGCCAGTCCGCCCACCTTGGCGAAGGGAACGGCTTCGGCGGCGAGAAACAGTATTTTGAGCGGCTTTCCGGTCATAATCTACCCCCTCAGGACGGGTGTATCCGTCGCGCTCATGATCTGTCGGCGAAATCTAGTCTATTGCACTGCCCACCAACGATAGTCTACGTCCGGGAAGACCTTGTCCAACTCCCACAATTCATCAGCCAGCACCCGGTCGGGATGGCTCGCCTCCACGCTGGCGATCAGTCGTTCGAATCGCTCCACGTGCCCCGTGAAGCGCTGGATGGCGTACTCCCGCGCCTGGCCCGTGGTGACCAGGAACAGCCAGTCGGAGGATTCCAGCAGGAGCAATTCCCGCGCCGCCTGATTCAACACCACCTCTTCGTCCGGGTCTACAACCTGCAACCGTTCGACTGAGCGCTCACGACGAAGTCTCGAACTTGCAATCTGCTCTATGCGCTTCTCCGCCTCGTGGATCGGTTGCCACATCCAGTGCGTCTCCGGGTTGTCCCACGTCCAGTGACCGCCGCCCAATCCCCACGAACTTTCGGGGAGCGCCAGCACTTCATCGGGTGGATGGGCCTCCAGGTACTCGCTGACGGTCATCAGCGTGACACTCTCCGACGACGCCAGGTGCCGGAGCACTTCGCGGATCCAGCCCACTCCCTCGAACCACCAATGGCCGAAGAGCTCGGTGTCGTAGTTAGAGGCGATGATGCCAAACTGCCCAGTCTCGTCATGATACTGGGTCAGAAGGTCGCTCACCAGCCAGGCAAAGTGGCGACCGTGCTCGCCGACCTTGCCCTGTGCCCAGTCGGGGTGATACCAGTCCTTGTGCCCCAGATCCACCTGCGCGCCGGTCACGCGCCAGTACTGCAACCCCGAAATATGGTCCTTCTTATGGAACTCGCGATAGTCGTAGTCACCCGGATAGCCCCAATCGGCCGACCAGACTTGCATGCCGGTGCGGTTGTTGCGGCCGATCGCCGCCACGCCGGAGTGCTCGCTGACCACGCCGGGGGTGGTGTTGACGACGTAGTAGGGGCGGTAGGTGCTGCGCGGTTGGTCTGGCGACGCGAACTGTTCCAGCGGCAGGACGTAATTGCGTAGGATGGCTCCGTAAGGGCCGATGGCGTCGCCGGCCGCCTTGCCCACCGGGCGCCCTCCCTCAATCGTGTGCGTCTCGACCAAGAAGCAACCCAGGTTCTCCGCCGCCAGGAAACTTTCAAGCCCCGGCCGCGCGGTGCCGTCGTCGGCGATGTAGGCGGGGCGGTAGGCACATTCGGGTAGCCATAAGGCGCGAGGGGCGCGCCCGAAGTGCCGTTTGTACGAAACGATACCGGCCTTCAGTTGGCCCCGCATGGCTCCATCGGTGCCCAGCAGTGGCAGGTAGCCATGGGTTGCTGCGCAGGTGATAATCTCCACCACGCCAGCATCTTGCAGGCAGCGGAACGCCCCCACGACGTCGCGATTGTAGCGCTGTTGAAAGGAACGCAGGATGTTGCTGTACCAATCCCGATAGAAAATCGCCAGGTACTCGGCCTGGGGGTTCTCTTCTTCTCGGAAGCGGGGGATGTCTCCCTCGGCGGCCTGTATCTTCTCCCCCAGATAGGCCTCGAAGTGCTCCTGTACCAGCGAGTCAGCCAATTGCTCACACAAGATAGGGGTCAGACCGAGGGTCAACCTGGCGGGGAGTCCGGCTTCGTGCAGATCGTAGAGCGAGTTCAAGAGGGGAATGTAGGTCTCGGCGGCGGCCTCATGAAGCCATTCCTCGCCGTGGGGCCAGCGACCAGCCCGGCGGCAATAGGGCAGGTGGCTGTGTAGGACGAAGGTAAACGCGCCGATTTTGTCCATTGTGTGGTCTCCCCGCTTATTATGTTGGCCGTCACGTGGAAGCAGGCGTAGGCGTGCGGGTAGGGAAGGGAGTGGGGATGGACGTAGGAGTAGGCGTGACGCGGCGTGGTGGTACGAAGGCCACCACCATGCTGAGCCCCATGCTGATGACGACCAGCAGACTGATGATCCACACAATGATTCGCGTGCGCCGAGTCTGTGAGCGACGCATGGTGCCTCCTGTGAACAGTTGCTAACTGATGGTCATTATAGCACAGCAATGGAAAGACACAAGCAGGCACGGGTGGGGGATACCGCAATAAGTCAAACGTGAAAAGTCAACCCAACTGATGCGCCCGCGTCAATCTGCCGGTCGGCGGCCTCGAGCGTTCGACAGGCTCACGCCAGATTGAGTGCTGAAGAGTTACCTGTTCCTGCGAATTCTCCTGCTTTTCCCCACGTCTTTGGCGTTTGGCTATTTTGCAGCAGTATGGTATAATATCGCCAAGTAGGACGAAGTAGGTTTTGGCTGTAATATCAAAGATTGCCCAGACTTGCGGAGACTGGGTGGTCTTTTTTTGTTTTGCCCGTGCTGCTTCGCCCAAAAACACACAAATTAAGGAGTACAGAAAGTGACTGAAAAAGAAACCGGAACCGTCAAATGGTTCAGCGATTCTAAAGGATTTGGCTTTATCTCTCGTGAGGTCGGAGAGGACGTATTTGTCCATCACTCGGCCGTCGAGGGAGAGGGTTTCCGCTCACTGCAGGAGAACCAGCAGGTCGAGTTCTCTGTCGAGCAGGGACCCAAGGGGTTGTGTGCCGTCAGTGTGAGGGCTCTATAGCCAGGCTTGAGCGGCCGCGTGCCGCGTCTGGAGTAAAGCAGTAGGGTAAAACCCACCCGAAAGACGTACAACCGCACGGCTTCTCCGCAGGCCGTGCGGTTTTTCTGTTCCTGGGAAGTTTCTCTCTCATCCGCTGATCCTCTCTGCCTCGAAGCTTACCTTCTCCCTCTTCCCCCACGCTTCAAGCGAATGAATCGCAGTGCGTGGTTTCGAGCGAACGAATCGCAGGTGCGCTTGTTGGGCACCTATCCTCAATATGGCGGATCCGCAGGCCCCACAATACCCACACATCCCAACCCTGGGGGAATTCACCAAAGGCATTGCTTCACCATAGTTGTCGTGTGGGTGCGTCCGGGCATGCTCATCGCACAAAGTCCCCGGCTCTTGTAATTCGTACACGCACTCGAGACACAGCCACGAGGCTGGCTGGCCGCACTCGACACATTGCGCTTCCGGCGGATCGTTGCGCGCCATCAAGAAAATCGGGTGAGAGGTTAGCGGTTTTCCTTTTCTTCCATCAACCACTTTGATCAGGGTCTCTGACGAGGTCCCAAAATCGTAGATATGCGCAAGTTCAAGCCCCGGCCTGAATACCTGCTCCACCCGTCTCCTCTTTGAAATCTCCCCTCCACCCCAGCCCCCGACGGAAAACCGGCTCAGGTGCCCGCAACACTCTAACCAGACCGCACGCAAGTAGTGATCCAAGTCCGCCAACGTGGCTGAGCCTCTCGTCTCCAGGTGCAGCCAGAAATCACCCCACCAGGCATCCTGCACTTGCAGATGATAGAGGATTTGCTCTTTGCCAGGCTCTTGATTGGCAGCACTGGTAGCCTCTTCACGTTGCGGACAAGCTTTCAAATGCCTCACCAGGCCGCCCCTCGTCATTTCGCGCCCACAGAAGACGCATTTCCCTCGCGTTTGTTTTTTCCGTGCCATAGTTTCACCTCGCTGTTATTGATCATGTGCTGCCCAAGTTCGGATAGCTTGTCTGACTGATCGTGTCATTTCAATGGAAAAGTCTGCCGAGAATTTTCTGGCGTAATAATGCTGGCCAACGTTGGTTGCGTTGCCAAAATAGCGTTGGGGGTCTCTCGACTCGAGCATTTTGTCCAAAGCCGTCTTGTCAAATCTTTTGTACGTGTTCTCAAAATGTATGTACTCCTGGAGAAATCTAGGCGCAAGCTCTTTCGCAGACAAAGTGGTTTTGGGATAGCCGAAGCAAAGAAGTGTGATTGGAAAAACGTATTGCGGCAGATCGAATAGCTCCTTGTGATGTTCATAGTTCTCCATAATATCGCCGATGTAGCAAGAACCAACCCCCAGCGATTCTGCGGCGATTACGGCAGTTTGGGCAGCGATCAGGGCATCACAACACGCCAAGAGCAAATCACCTTCACCTGGAACACGAATCTCTTTCCCCTCTGCTTCACAATAGGATTCTACATCTGATGCGATAAAAACGTCGAACCATCGCTGGTAATCCGCAAGAAAGAGTAGAACTAGAGGGGCTTTGGCGATAAAGGGTTGATTATCGCAAGACTTGACGAGTTTCTGCTTGATGGTTTGATCTTGAACTTCGATGATCGAGTAAAGCATCAGGTTCCCAGCGGTGGGGGCACGCATAGCCGAGTGGATTATCAAATCCACAGTGTCTCTATCAATTGGCCTGTCCTCGTAGGCTCTTACTGACCTACGGTTTTGAATCACTCGTATAGTCTCGTTCACGTGTATCCTCCTAAGGCAATTGTGGGTGGATCAGTTGGCTTTTCTGAACCTGTCACCCGGTTGCACCCTCGACGATCTCGATCTCTTCCTCCGCCAACCTATGCAACTCATACACCAGCCCGTCAATCTGCCGGTCGGTGGCCTTGATTTGGCGCTGGTAGAGTTCCTTGTCAGCAGGGATGGTAGCGGCGGCCAGTTTGCGGTGCAGCGCCAACATACGCTCCACCAGCGCGACCATTTTGTCGTGGCGGGCCACGTCCGCCGGGTCGTCAAAGTTGATGGTGCGGATGGGGAGTTGCTCAATGTATTGACGGTTGTAAGCGTAGTAGCCACCTCGGAATGGACTGCTCGTCTGCTTTAATAACCAGTCGAGTAGCGTTGAATTCAACAAACCAAGCAGGTAGTAGTAGGTTAATGATAGGTATTTGTCCTTAATCGTTATACCGTAGCCTCCACCTCCGCCACCACCGCTTCCGACAAAATAGTAGTAGTCGGTCATGTCGAGAGTAAAAGACGTGCGACTGGCGATGCTTGGAGTGAGGATTTTCTCCTGTTCCATCTCGCTCAAGTTTTGAGAGCGGCTAAAAGCGTACCATTTGCCATGTTTCCACTTTCCCCTTTCGCGGGCTTCAAGTCTCTGACGATTCTCTTTCAAATATGCCCAGGCATTTGGAAACAGTTTAGCTAATTTCTGAGCGGATAGCAGTTCTGCCTTTCTGCTCACCAGCTCATAGGGAAACAGAATTGACTTGGTGATTTCAGAAACGTGGTAACGCCTCAGATTTACAGAGCCTTTGCAGAGCGGGTGCATCAATTCTGCTTCAATGTGGTATGTTTTCTGCGTAGCCGCTGATTTATACTCTGTCTCTGAGACATTTTCCATAATGAACACTGGGTCAGCACCAGTGACCAGACCTTGGAATATCCTTGCTGCCACATCCCCCAACTTCACCGGCATCTCACTCAACCGCTCGAACAGCGGTGCCCCCGGCCCCACGACGAAGTTCCATTCCTTCCCTGTCACCCTATTGGCGCGGATTTCGCCCTCGACCGCCTCACTGCTGGCCCGCCAATCACCCAGGTCGTGGGCTTTGACGTAACGGAAGTGCTTGTTGCCTTTCCTGTCCAGGAAAAGCAGGCAGGTATAAGTGGTCGCCCCGGCAAAGACCTGCTGGTCGCCAAAGTGGACGATCTCGGTCAGGTGCTTTCCCCCGGCAAGCAACCCGCGCAAAGGCTGTCCATATTTGGCCTGGAAGAACTTGTGCGGCAAGATGTAGCCCATCCGCCCCCGCTCGTTGAGTAGTTGCAGTGCCCGCTCCACAAAGACGACATAAATATCGTAGTTGCCCTTGCTGGCCGCCGCGTAGCGCTGCTTGTAAAACTCTACCTCGGTCGGCGCCCACTCTTTCATCGTCTGGATGCGAATGTACGGCGGGTTGCTAATCACACAATCAAACCCGCCATCCGCCATAATCTCCGAGAACTCCCTCCCCCAGTCGAACGGGTTCACCCGCCGCATCTCCTCCTCATCTGGCATCAGTTGCGCCTCGAAATAGTCTGACCCGATGAGCGAGTTGCCGCACTTGACGTTGTCCCCCAGGTTGGGCAGCGCCCGCTCGCGCCATAGCGCCAATTGCCGCCCCAACGTCTCCTGGCTCTCCCCCTCCAGCACCTTGAGCAGCAGGCTCAGTTTCGTCACCTCCACCGCCTGGCGGTCGATGTCCACGCCGTAGATGTTGTTCAGCAGGATGCGCTTCTTCTCGGCGGTGGTCAATCGCCACCCCCCTCCGGCTCCCCCCCGGGAGGGGGGAGAGGGGGAGGGAGTCTGGTAGAGCGCGGGCCGCTTGCCGCGGGCGTGCTTGGCCGGGTCGTGGTCCTCGTACCATTGGCGATGATAGTCGAGCAGACATTGGTACGCGCCCAGCAGGAACGAGCCGGAACCGCAGGCGGGGTCAACAATCCGTATTTTGGCGATCTGCCGGGGTGTCTTGCCCTCAATGAGTTTGCCGACTGTCTGCCGGACAATATAGTCCACGATGTAGGTGGGCGTGTAATAGACGCCACCCGCCTTCTTGACCTCCGGCTTCTCCTCCACCTTCGCCCGGTGGGCGGGCGTCAAGCGGATGACCTTGCCCAGGAACTGCTCGTACACCTGGCCCAGCACCTCAGGCGGGAGCACCGAGAACTCGTAGGGAGACTGGGGATAGTAGAGGCTGGCCAGGATCGGCTTGAGCACCTTGTCGTCCACGGCCAATGATTTGCTCAGTGTGTCGGCCTGGAAGTCAAAGATGCCGGAGTCGTACTTCTCCTCGGCCTGCCGGTAGAGGTCGCCTAGCCGGGCATAGATGTGGGGGCCACTGGTGAGGGCCAGAAGACGACCGTACTCCTCTATACCCCGGTCCTCGCACATACGCAGGAACAGAATGCGGTCAACGGTGCGCTGCACGGCGAAGTTCAGTTCGTGCACCGACAGGGTCGGGTTGCGCAGGGCGACGCAACGGGCCAGCACGTCGCGCCAGCCCTCGATCTCCTTGAGGAACTCGGCGTCCACCTCGCCGGTGCCGCGCTTGCGTTTGGTGTCCTGTACGTACCGGTCGAAGGAGCCCTTGAGCACCGACTCCCTGGCGAACACGCCGTAAATGTCGTCAAAGTGGTCTTTCTCCAGGTACTGGTCGAACGTGAGGTACGTGATGCGACCCACGCTGACCTTGTCGCTGGGCCTGGGGCGCTGGCGGCAGTCGTAGACGGCGAACTCCTCGAAGTCGGTGAGGATGGACAGAGGGAGTTTTGCGCTCCAGGCGTAGCGGCGCAGTTGGTAGGCCGGGCCGATGTCCCCTTTGACCGAGACTGAGGGCTTTTTGGCCTCCAGGAAGAACTTGCGGGCGCCGCCGACGCGGAAGCAATAGTCGGGCGCGCGGGTTGCACCACCGACCTTGATGGCGTCCTCGTGGACCACGTCCTTGTATTGCTCGGCGTATCCCTGGACGTTACGCACATCCCAACCGAGCGCCTCGAACATGGGATCAATGAACTCGACGCGCACGCGGGTCTCTTTGTAGTCGGCGTGTTTGTAGTCGTCCAGGCTGCGGGCGAAGCGCTCCACCAGACGTTCGATCTCGCTCCTGGCCTCTGTGTAAGTAGCGGGGATGGGCTTATCCCCCTTCATAGGTTGCTCCTTCGGCTGTGGGTTGCTCCTGATTATACTCAATTCCGCCGCGAGCGCCAAGGCGACTGCCCGAATCCACGGCGATGGTTGTTGACTGACCCAAACATATACACAAAAAAAACCCGGCGCATCGGCCAACCGGGGAGTTTGGGGTCTGGACAGATGGGGAGTCTTTTCCCTGGTCAGGCGACCAGGGGTCGCTTCTCGCGGGCGTCAAGAAAAAACACCCCGGCTGACGCGCCGGGGTGCTTTAACGCGACAAGGTCAGTTGGACCTCCCCCTCGGGATCAGGCAGGTCACCAGCAGTTGAGACAATAACATCACGAGCACAGACGTTCTGAGCGAAGCCATGACAGACAAGGTAACACGCCCGACCTATGCAACCAGCCGGCGTGCCAGGCTCCGCCTTCTCTCCGGCTAATGTGCGCGCCTCAGTAGCACGGAATGAACAGCCTCTGACCTGCCCAGATGCGGTTCATATTGTAGATACGGTTGGCCCTGGCGATGCTCCAGGCGCTCACGCCGTACGCGCGGCCAATGCCGAGCAGAGTGTTCCCATGCCGCACGGTGTAGTACGAGCCACACCGGTGCGGCTGGTAATAGGGCGACCCGGCCGGGATGTAGAGTCGCTGCCCGGCATAGATCTGGTTCGGGTTGGCGAGCCGGTTGGCCGAAGCAATGGCCCACGGGTTAACGTTGTAGAGCCGGCCAATGGAGAACAACGTCTCCCCTCGGACGACCCAGTGCCAGGTGGGCCCACACATCGCCGGGGCAGCAGCAACCGGTGTGACAACCATCAGAGAAAGGGCCAGGACAAACAGGGTGATCAGCAGGGCTTTGGTACGCATGATAAACCTCCTTCTTTCGCACCCAATACCCAAAGCAGCATCAGCGTCGTGCTATGCTAACAACAGCTTACAGATTTCTCACCTTGTTTGAGTTACAACTTCATTACAGTTAAGTTACGACTTCGTTACAGTTAGGTTTCAACTTCGTCGACGCCAACGGTTCAGATGCCGTCACTCGCCATTGAGTGTAGATTGTGCACACAGGGTGGATAAGGTAGCCTGAGATATTCTAAGTCGTTACGTTTCCCGCAGGTCAGTCCGGCGGCAGATAGCGGGAGACGCCGCCCCCGGTGCCGAACCACAGCGCGCCGTCGGAAGCCACGGCGATGGATAGGACGCTATTGCTCACCAGACCATCGTCGGTGATGAACGTGGTCCAGGCCTCGCCGTCGAAGCGGGAAACGCCGCCACCGGTACCGAACCACAGCGCGCCATCGGAAGCCACGGCGATGGATAGGACGCTATTATCCGCCAGGCCATCGTCGGCGGTGTACGTGGTCCAGGTCTCGCCGTCGAAGCGGGAGACGCCCTTCCCAGTGCCGAACCACAGCGCGCCGTCGGGAGCCACGGCGATAGACCCGACGTAACTGTGCGCCGGCAGGTCAACGCCGATGGTGTGGGTGGTCCAGGTCTCGCCATCGAAGCGGGAGACATCACTGCCAAAGGTGCCGAACCACAGCGCGCCGTCCGGGGCCACGGCGATGGACCAGGTAGGATTATTCACCAGGCCATCGTCTTCGGTGTAGGTGGTCCAGGTCTCGCCGTCGAAGCGGGAGACGCCCCAGCCGGTGCCGAACCACAGCGCGCCGTCAGGAGCCACGACGATGGAGCGGACATCGCCGCTCCTCCCCAGACCGTCGTCGGTGGTGTAGGAGGTCCAGGCCTCGCCGTCAAAACGGAAAACGCCGCCGCCCTTGGTGCCGAACCACAGCGCGCCGTCCGGGGCCACGGCGATGCACGAGACGGGATACTGGTGGCGGCCGTGGGCGGTGGGGTAGGTGGTCCAGGTCTCCCCGTCAAAGCGAGAGGCTCCGCGCCAGGCGCCGAACCACAGCGCGCCATCGGGGGCCACGGCGATGGCTCCGACGTCATTCGCCGCCGGGCCGTCGGTGGTGGCGTAGGTAGTCCAGGCTTCGCCCTGAGGCTCAGCCCGAAGGGTCTCGCCGTCGAAGCGAGATACGCCACCCTGGGTGCCGAACCACAGCGCGCCGTCGGGGGCCACGGCGATGGAGGTGACGATGTCGCTCGCCAGGCCGTCGGCAGCGGTATAGGTGGTCCAGGTCTCGCCGTCGAAGCGGGAGACGCCCCCTCGGCGCAGCCAGGCGAACCACAGCGCGCCGTCAGGAGCCACGGCGATGGACGCGACTTCAGTTGTTGAACCCTCGATAGTATAGGTGGTCCAGGTCTCGCCATCGAAGCGGGAGATGCCCTCCCAGATGCCGAACCACAGTGCGCCGTCGAGAGCCACGACGATGGATGAGACACCTCGGCCCGCCAGGCCGTCGTCGGTGGTGTAGGTGGTCCAGGCCTCGCCGTCGAAGCGGGAGACGCCACCGTCCGAGGCGCCGAACCACAGCGCGCCGTCGGGGGCCACGGCGATGGACAGGACATCATTGCCCGCCAGGCCATCGTCGGTGGTGTAGGTGGTCCAGGCTTCGCCCTGAGGCTCAGCCCGAAGGGTCTCGCCGTCGAAACGGGAGACGCCCTCTCTAGTGCCGAACCACAGCGCGCCATCGGGGGCCACGGCGATGGACGCGACGAAATTGTCCGCCAGGCCGTCGTCGGCGGTGTAGGTGGTCCAGGTCTCACCGTCGAAGCGGGAGATGCCCTTCCCAGTGCCGAACCACAGCGCGCCGTCGGGTGCCACGGCGATAGAATAGACGCTATTGTCCGCCAGGCCATCGTTCACTGTGTACCTGGTGTACGTGCCATCAGCCGGGTCCCACCGGACGACTCCGCCACCCGCGCTCGCGGTCCACAGGTTGCCGTCGCGGTCAAAGACCATATCAAACACATAATTCGCGTCAGTGTACGAGGTCCAGCCAGGATGCGGATCGGGCACCGGTGTGGGGGTGGGCGGAACCGGCGTCGCGGTAGCGGTTGGCGCAGGCGGGCTGGTGGGAGTGGAAGTGGGTGCAGGTAGGCTGGTAGGCTCGGCAGTAGAGGTCGGCGTTGAGATTGGTGCGCACGCCGTCACGAGCAAAATCAGCACAACCAGTACTGCAAGTGTGGTTTGAAGCAGTCCATAGTTCATCGGTACTACCTTCTTCAGTTTCATTTCTCGTCATCTCCTTTTCTTGTTTTGGTCTAAACAGTTTCATGGCCGGCTGAATAATTCCTCCAGACGGTCCACAATAATCTGGCAGCCGTTCACGTCGGAAACGCCGCACTGCACCTCTCCCCATATCTGGATGTCAGGTGGAGGATCGGTAAGCTTATCCATACTCCGCAAGTCCTCCAGCGCGGCTTCCAACGCTTCATCGGCGCCCCGAATCCCGTATTGAATGCCGAAAGGACCGTAAGAGTCCAGAATGAAGCAGTCATCGAACCCCCCCAGGCCGCGGCCAAAGAAGTACCGCCCTTCCCATCCCTCCACGGGGTTGGGATCGGGATAAGGGCCTGCCCCCTCCGGGATGACGCGGGTGACGGTGACCTGGCAGCCGTCGTAGTCGGGCACCCCACAAGCGATCGCGCCCCAGAAGTGGGCGTTGGTGTCGCTGTCGCGCAGTCCCTCGATTTCGGTCTCCAAAGCGGCGTCGGCGCCGGTCAGGCCCACGTCGCCAGCGCCCAGGGGGAGCAGGCGGAGAAAGTCGTCGTATCGCGCATCAGCAGGGAGGCCAACGACCTGCCCATACCAGCCGACCACTAGGGACCCGTAGTGAACGCCCAACAGGGGTGATTCTTCAGATACGAGTTCAAAACGTTTCACCCTGATCCCGCAACCACCGTAGCTGGGAACGCCGCACTGAATCTCCCCCCATATTCGAATGATTGCAGACGTGTCCCGCAAATCCTCCAGTTGGGTCTGCAGCACTTCGTCGGCGCCTTGCAACCCGTATCGGACGGGGAAGGGACCATCCAGAACAAAGTAGTCGTCGAACTGGGCCATGCCGGGAACAGAGAAGAACTGACCCTGCCAGCCTTCGACCGGGTCGGGGTCGAAGCGAGGGCCTGGCGGCGTGCCGGGGTCCAGGCGGATCACGACGAGCTGGCAGCCGCCGTAGTCGGGTGCGTCGCAGGTGAGCGTACCCCAGAAGTGGGCATACTTGCCAGGTTCTTCCTTGTCGCGCAGGGCCACGATCTCGGCCTCAACGTCGGCGTCGGCGCCGGTCAGGCCGATCTCGCCGATCCCTTCGGGCTCCAAGACGAGGTAGTCGTCGAACTGACCGCCAGCCGGCAGGCTGACGACGCGGCCGAGCCAGCCCACGACGGTGATCTCCGTTGGCGGCGGAGCGGGCGCTGGGGTATCCACGGTGTCTTCTGGAGGAAGGACGCCCATGCAACGCCAGTTTATCTCTGCCTGTCTTGTTCTCACGTTGACGACACATGCAGGATTGCATCCCTCCTTCTCCACATCCAGATCGATCCACCAGGTGGCCGTCCAGTCGTTGTAGAGGGCATTCTCCAGAAGCGGTCCTGCCTCGCCGCACTCGCTGTTGGCCGCGATCTCTCTGGCCTCTGCCTCACTCATCGTTTCGGCCAGCGCTGGATCGGCTCCGATGGTAAAGTGACAGATCGCCTCGTGGCGCCTGCTGTAGCTAAAGTAGGCCTCGGTGACACCCACGGCGCGGGCGCGGAAGATAAAGACCTCCTCGCCTGCGGCGTCGTCGGCGGTGCGGTCTACCAGCTCAAGCAGCGCCTCGCTATACTCCACCTCCCACTCGTTGCCACTGGAGAGATCCGTTTCGAGCGCGAGCGTGTAGGTCTCGCCCTCCCGCAACTCGACCGAATGACTGACTGGCCGCGGCCCGGTCGTCGGCGGTGCGACAGGCTCAACCGTGGCCGGCCCGCAGCCGCCCAAGATCAACGCGCTCAGAATGAGCGCCAATCCTACAACATACAGTTTGCTTCTCATTTCTTGTCTCCTCACTTTGTCTTCCCCCACACCTCAATCTCGGCCAGGCAGGTATCGTCGTGCCGGGAGCCGGGGTAGACCTCTCCGATGACGATTTTGACAAAGGTGGTCTCAATACTCGGGCCGGGGGCGCGAGCCAGAACGATCCTCTGCATTCCGCGGGTGTCGGAGAGATCCATTTCGATCTGCTCTCCGTTGGAAAAGACAAAGGTCACCCGCTTGATCCGGTTATTGGCATAAAAGATGTCGGCGTCGCGGTCGTAGCCCACGTCCAGGTTGATGTACTGAATCTCGACGGTTCCGGGGAAGGAGAGCTGTATCCATTCGCCAAGACCCGGCCCAGCAACACCCTCCACCCAGGAGGTCTCAAGCGCACTATCCATCGCCATCCAAGATTGATACTGGCCTCCACGATCCGTAGGAAGATGCGAAGACGCGTTAGACGTGGCAAAGGGCATAAGATTCCTGGCCTCCGCCGCCGGCCCCGATACGGCTTCGATCCGTTCCACTTGAATCTGGCGACCCTCTACGTCGGGGATACCGGTGAGCAACTGGCCCCACACCTGCACCTGCGCACCTGTCCACCGGTACTGCTCGATCTGCTGGCGCATGGTGGCGTCCGCGTTCATCGCCTCAATACCGAAGCGCTGGCCGTCGTTGCGCTCAAAGTAGTCGTCGCACTGGGAGCCCCATAAGAACTTGCCAATCATGCCAATCCAGCCCTCCACCGGCTCCTCTGTGGTCGGAGGTGGCGTCGGGACCTCCTGGACCTCGAGCCGGGTCACCTGAATCTGGGTAGCGTTATAGTCGGGGACGTCGTGATGCAGAGTGCCCCACACGTGGACTGTCGTGCCCGTGTCACGCAAGGTCACGATCTGAGCCTGGATATCCGGATTCAGAGACTCGATACCATACTGGCCTCCATCCACGATTTGTCTTTGGAAGTAATCGTCGAACTGCGAGCCGGGAGGATTGCTGACGATCTCGCCCCACCAGTTCTCCACCGGTTCCGTCCGACTTTCCACCGTTGTTGGCGCGGGCGTGGGCACAGGTGCAGGCGTGGGTGCAGGCGCAGGTTGGCCTACGACCTCGACGCGGTTCACGACGATCTCTGTGCCGAAGGCATCAATGGCGGGGCACACAAGTTCCCCCCACACGCGGACGATGGTCCCCGTATCGCGCAGGCCTGCCAACTGGGCGGCGATTGCAGAGTCGAGGCTGTCAATGCCATATCCCACGGGGAAGTCACCCGCCAGGATAAAGTTGTCGTCGAACTGAGACCCTGGGGAAGTACCGACGATGGTGCCCTCCCAGCCCTCTACGGGGTCGGGGTCGAAGGACGGGCCCGGCCTGGCCTCGCGCAAGCGGGTCACGACGAGCTGGCAGCCGCCGTAGTCGAGCACGGGGCAGGTGAGCGTACCCCAGAAGTGAGCATAGGTGGTGCTGTCGCGCAGCATCTGGATCTGGGCCGCGACGGTGTTGTCGGCGCCCTCCACACCGATCTCGCCAGCCCCCTCGGGTTCCAAGGCGAGGTAGTCGTCGAACTGACCGCCGGCCGGCAGGCTGACGACACGGCCCATCCAGCCCACGACGGCCTGTCCAGCAGAGGGAGCGAGCGTCTCCGTCACCTGCCCCGCTGCGTCTACTTCTCCCTCCCACTGGAACCCGGTGACCGGGTTAGCCACGACGACCTGGTAGACGACCTGTTCAGGCAGCACGATCGGATAGGTGATCGTGACCACCCAGTCCTCGGCCGTGTACTGGCAGGTTACCGAGCCGACCAGCCCTTCTGGAGTAATGTCTTCCTCCGTCCAGGTCAGCCCCAGTGCGGGAGCCTGCTCGCCATAGCGTCCGCTGATGAAAGCCAGGGCCACGTCGCGGGCGGCCCGGACCTCGTCTGGGGTTTCCTCGGCGGCCTCCGTCGGAGTGGCCGTTGGGGTTATATGCCCCCCTTCGGGCATCGGAGACACAGATGGCTCTACGATGATCGCCGGAGGAGTAGTGGGTGACACGCAGCCACCAATGACCACAGTGCTTAGAATGAGCATCAATACCAAAAGATACAGTTTACCTTTCATTTCTTACCCCCTTTTCCTGGTATACATCAGGTGTAACTGCTCAGGCTCTTCCCAAAACAGGCACAAATAGCACACGGATACACACAGATGAACTGGCCGCATCCGTTGACACGGGTTCTCACAGGTTTTTTATCTTTATCTGCGTACATCCGTATGATCCGTGTTCTATTTATGACTGGCTGAGCAGTTACCATCAGGTTGACTTTGCCTTCGGGTTGACGACGCGTCCGACAAACAGTATTGCGTTGGTCTCAATGTCGCGGATGAGAAATATGAAGGGACGGTCAACGGTGACCTCAACTCCCTTCTCTACCGGCACTGCTACCGCGGTGGCTGCTGCCGCTTCTGTGCCTGCCTCATCCACAGAGACAAACGCCTTGTGGATCACCGCTTCGATGAACAGGTCACGGCTGCCGGTCATTCCGGAGAAATCCGCAGCACCGGTGAAGGCATCCGGCATACCCATCGCAGCGAGAGTCTCTACTAGACTGAAGCCCGATTCGAATTCGAATTTCGGCATGGTCAGAGCGACCTGCCTGTGTGCCAGGCTCTCCAAGATGGCGTTCAACCGCCCAGCGTCCAGCGCCCCTTCAAACGGTTCAAACTTGCCCACCGCAGGAAGCAAGATCACCATCGAGAGTTCCCCGCCGTCGTACGGCAGTTCGACTGCCTGATACCCTTCGCCCTCGGCATAACCGAAGGGCGCGGTTTGCGTCATCATCGGCACAGTGACTTGGCCGCCGTCAAGCAGATAGAACGTGCCAGCAGCGGTCAGATCCTCTCTGAAGGGATACTGCCACGCCGCATTGAAGTAGATGGCGTTGGTGAGCACCAGCCGCGTCAACTCGTCAATGACGCCCTGCGGAATCAGGTCTTCTATCCTGCCCTCCGTCTGGTCGCTGACCCAATCGTTGATGGTGACACGGGACTCTTCCGGCGCGTTCACAAAATCGAGGGGTCTCAGCCCGGCGCCGTAGTTTTCGGCCAGGACGTCGAGGAATTCGGAGAGGAACTGGAAGTCCTCTTGACCCCAGGTGGCGTTGACGATGTTCAGCCGGAAGCCCTCTCCATCCTTACCCTCGGCACCTTCACCCCGACGGGCGAGTGCGAGGTCCAGACCGTTGAATGTGGGATGCAGGCGGTCTTGCGGGAGGATGAAGTAGAGGATTTCCGCCATCTGTTGCTCGGTCTCACCGCGAGCGCCGGCATACGTCATCGCCAGTGCTAGAGAGATGCTGTGTGGAGAGTAGAACAGGTTGTCATTCTCCTCATCTTCCCTAAGGATCTGGTAGAGATCGAAGGCGAAGGCACAGTTTCCGCTGACCAGGTCCGCCAGATCCGGGGCAGCCACGTCGGGTGAGGTCATCCGCTGTTTTGCCGACCGTGCGATCTCCGGCCCATTGCCGCAGCCACTGACGATCAATGTACTCAGGATGAGCACGAGTCCCAAGATAGATAGTTTGCTCTTCATCTCTCGCCTCCTGGTATTATAGTTTTCCATGTTCTAACCAGATTTGGGAGCCAAAAAGGCTCCCACGCCCCCGCCGACAGTTCCCACAACCACTAGCACTACGCCAGCCAAGGTCGTATTCGGTGCCCAACGGCTAACTACGATGGCTACGAGCAGTACGACCAGACCGGCGCCGAGTCCACTCAAAGCGCCAGGGCGCATGCTATCGATCTGCCCCAGCCGGGGCAGCAAGGTGCCCACCGGCTATCGGGCACAGAAATGCTACCAGCCCCGTCAGCAGCCAGGGAAAGTTGTCCCGATAGATGCCGTTCAAGACAATAAAAGCAATGGCCCACGAGAATAGGGTTACCAAGGCTCCAGCAACAACGGCTATGATTTTCGTCTTCATCGTATTTGCCTCCATATCGCAGATGAACTCGTCCACTCAGCTTGCCAACTGGCCAGCGATGGGGTATCTTATATCACTCACATCCTTTCAATTGTGTTGCAGTGCGAAATCTCCCGATTTCGCGCACTCCATGATTCTGCCTTGACTCGTTGGCTTTGGCCTTGCCGTATTCTAGACGAATTGAGGGTCAAAAAGGTTCCACCCTAGTTCTGAAGACTCCTTGACTATTTGGGAATATCGGGCGGCATCGACTTCCGCTACTGTGAAATCCCCAGGAAAGTCGCTTCCGAAAGCTGCTCCAGCGTGCCATCGGGATGCAGGCGGAAGGTGCCTCCCCCCTCCCCAGGCCAGGCAATCGTCAGCAAGAGCGAACCGTCGTCCTCGAAGTGAGCCACTTTGTAGTGGGTAGGCTGGGGGGCCAAAATCTCTCGCTGCGTCCCCGCGGCCAAATCCACCTGGAACAGAGCGAAACCTTCACTGCCCCAATCACCGTAGGCGACGGTATAGATCAGCGTCGAACCGTCGGGCGAGAACACCACGTCCCCGACCTGCGCGTACCCGAGCTCGGCCGGGAGGGTCATGATTTCTGTCGTCTGGCCGCTTGCCAGGTCGGTGAGGTTGACCTTGAAGCCCTGGTCTTCCACGTATAGGAAGCGGGCCAGTCGCGTCCCGTCGTCGCTGAGGGCAGCCACCGGGCCAGGGAAGGACTCCGGCGCCGGGTCGTGCAGGGGCGTGAGTTGGCCGGTGGCGACGTCCAGCACACTGAACGCGCCGTATCTGGCGAACAAACCGCCGATACCATAAGGTTGCAGGTACACGAAAACCTGCGAACCATCGGGCGAGAAACCCCAGGGGGTTAGTTTCTGGTGTTCGTGGATGACGTACGTGGTCAAGAGGCGCGTCTCGCCGGTGACGATGGTGGCTATGTAGAGATCGGAAGTGAGCGTGATCTCGTTGCCCGCCGTCTCAAAGGAAAATCGATTCCAGACAATTTGAGTTCCATCAGGCGAGATGGCCCAATCCACCGTCTCAAAGTTATCCTCCGGGATGTCCATAAAATCAAAGCGTTCGTCCTGCCCGGTCTCGTTCGCCCGGTGTACTGTGCCGCCAGTGCCTTCTTGATAGTAAACCCACTCCCCAAGCACCTGGTATCTTGTACCCAGCGCGGGTACAGAGTTGGCGCCGCCGCTGAGACTGTCCATCCAGGTCAACGTCGTCCCCGACTCGTCCGGCATGAGATCCACATAGACCCACGTCTCCGCCGGCTCGACCGGGGTTGGCGTCTCGGTGGGCTGGGCTGTGGCGGTCTCCGTCGGGGCAGTTGTTGGAATTTCGGTGGGTTGCTCTGTGGCGGAGATGGTGGGGCTGCACTCGTCTCGGTAAAAGGCCCATTCTTCACACTCGCTCCCGTCGGGGAAGATGCACACGCCGTACTGACCGCCGTCCGCGTCTGTGCGCATCTCCAGGGTGTAGCCCTGCTCCGCGCAGTAAACGGACGCCGGGTTTGCCAGCCCGGTGGTAGGCTCGGCTGTGGTCGTCCCGCAGCCACTGATGATCAACGTACTCAGGATGAGCACGAATCCCAAAATAGATAGTTTGCTTTTCATTTTTTGTCTCCTTTTCGAGTTTTGACTAAAATGCTGTGCCATCTTGTCTTCGGCCACAGCGTAGCACACCCCCCAGGAAAGTACAACAACCTTCCTTACTGCTCCCCTGGCCCACAGTCGCCGTTGAAGAACTCAATCTCCAGGCAGGATGAGCCATCGGGGAATACGCAGGTGGCCCCATTCGCGCCAATTTCCAGCGTGTAGCCTTGCTGCACGCAATAGGAATGTTCCTGCCCACAACGCCCCGACATAAACTCCCATTCCTCACACTCAGTCCCATCCGGGAAGACACACACGATCTCAAGGATATAGTCTGGTACAACAGGCATACCAGGTATAACGGGCGTACCAGGTTGGGGGACCTCAAGCGTTTCAGGTGTGGGTTCAGTGGACGTCTCGGGTTGAGGCTCCTGTTCGCCAAATTTGCGCTCGCGGGTTGTATACTCGTAGCCCAGCCCGGTGCAGTAGACTGCGGCGGGGTTGGGCATGTCGATTGGCCCCTCGACCGGTGGTGACTCAATGACCGTCTCAGGCTGTGGTTTCCCACACGCGGTCAGCGCAAGAACCATCATGGCTGAAATCACTAACAACACTGGCTTATTGCACATTTCCGTTCTCTCCTTCTGGCAAGCTGTTCCCTCTCCAAATCTCCGCAGCACAGTCGAGGGCGGATCAAACACTCGGGTCTACGACGCGCCCAACAAACAGGATGGTGCCAGTCTCGATGTCGCGGATGAGAAATGTGAAGGGACGGTCAACGGTGACCTCAACAGGCTCCTCTGGCGGTGCCGACGCTGGCATCACCACTGCGGTGGCCGCTGCTGCCTCGGTACCCGCTTCGTCCACGGAGACGAATGCCTTGTGGATCACCTCTGCGATGAACAGGTCACGGTCGCCAGTCATTCCAGAGAAGTCAGCGGCCTCAGCGAAGGCACCCTGCATGCCCATCGCGGCGAGCGAGTCCTTCAGACTAAAGTCCGACTCAAACTCGAATTTCGGCATGGTCAGAGCGACCTGCCTGTGTGCCAGATCTTTGACGATACCATCCACCCGCTCGGCGCCCAGCGAGCCTTCAAAGGCCTCAAATTCGCCGGCATCGGGGAGCAGGACCACCATCGAAAGCTCCCAGCCGTCGTAGGGGAGTTCGACCGCCTGATACCCCTCGCCCTCTGCGTAACCGAAGGACCCCATCTGCTCCATCATCGGCACGGTGACCTGGCCGCCATCAAGCAGGTGGAACGTGCCATCATCGGTCTGGTCCGGTTCGAAGGGTTCGGCCCAGGCAGCGTTGAAGTAGATGGCGTTGGTGAGCACCAGCCGCGTCAATTCATCTATGACACCCTGCGGAATCAGGTCTTCAATCCTGTCCTCCGTCTGGTCGCTGACCCAGTCGTTGATGGTGACACGGGACTCTTCCGGCGCGTTCCTGAAATCGAGAAGCCTCAACCCAGCACCGTAGTTTTCGGCCAGAACATTGAGGTACTCGGAGAGGAACCCGTACTCGTCTTGCCCCCACAAGGCGTTGACAATGTTCAGCCGGAAGCCCTCTCCATCCTTACCCTCGGCACCTTCACCCCGGCGAGCGAGTTCGATGTCCAGGCCGTTGAACGCGGGATGCAGGCGGTCTTGCGGGAGGATGAAGTGGAGTGTATCCGCCATCTGCTGTTCGGTCTCACCGCGAGCCCCGGCATACGTCATCGCCAGCGCCAGCGAGATGCTGTATGGAGAGTAAAACAGGTTGTCATTCTCCTCATCTTCCCTAAGGACCTGGTAGAGGTCGAAGGCGAAGGCACTGTTTCCGCTGACCAGATCCGCCAGGTCCGGGGCGGCCACATCGGGTGAAGTCACCCGCTGCTTTGCCGACCGTGCGATCTCTGCCCCATTGCCGCAACTCGCCAGGCCGAGCAATGCGAGCATCGTTAGTACACTCAGTGATATGTTTCTCATCTTACTCATCTCCTAATTCTTATTCTTGGCATGACTTAAATTGGCCCTACCATGTTCTAGACGGCTGAGGGCCAAAAAAGGTTCCACCTTTAATCTGGAGAGTCAAGCCGTATCACTTGCGCCTGCATTCATCCACGGCCGCCAGCAATCGCTCTGGCGGGTCTCCCTTGCTGACAAAGGCATCGGCGCCGGCGGCCAACGCTGCCCGGCGCGCCTCCGGCCGCCCGCTGAGAGCAATCACCACCAAGCCCGGCCGCACTGCCCGTAACCTCGCCAGCACGGCATCACCGTCCTGACCTGGCAGCTCCCAGTCGAGCAACACCAAGTCGGGTCGCTGCCCGGCGGTCAGTTCCAGGGCCTGCTCCATGTCTACAGCCTCGCCCACCACCGTCACGCCGCTCCCCTGCTCCAGCAGCAGCCGCAGGGCGGAGCGCACCTGGGGCCGATCGTCAGCGATCAATACACGCATTGCCTTGTTTGCTTCATTGTCCATTTCGTCTCATCTCCGCTCCCAGTGTAGCACAGAAAACTCCCCAGCGCATCGGCCAACCGGGGAGTTTTGGACCTAGTCAGGTGGCTAGTCTTTTCCCTGGTCAGGTGACCAGGTTTACCTTGAGCCCTTCGACTTCGCTCAGGACGTGCCTGTCGAAAGGTTGTGCTGCAGTGCCAGGGCCACCGCCTCGGTGCGGCCGGTGACGCCCAGTTTGGAGAGGACGTTGCTGACGTGGAACTTCACGGTGGAACGGCTCATCACCAGCCGCTCGGCGATCCCAGGGTTGCTCAGCCCCTCGACCATCAGCGCCAGCACCTCCCGCTCCCGGGGGGTCAGGTCGTAGCCTGGAGACGGCGGTTCCCTCGTGGCCTGGATCAGTACCTGGGCTGCCTCAGGAGCCAGCGTAGACCGCCCTGCGTGGGCCGCCTGGATGGCGTCGGCCAACTCGTCGGCTGAGACGTTTTTCAGCAGGTATCCGATAGCCCCGGCCTGCAGCGCTCCCTGCACCAAACCTTTCTCCTTGAAGCTGGTCAGGGCGACGACCTGAATATGCGGCCAGCGCTCCCGGATCGCTCGGGTGGCGGCAGCGCCGTCCATCACGGGCATCACCAGGTCCATCAACACCACGTCGGGCTGGAGCTGTTCGCACAGGCGCACGGCCTCCTCGCCGCCGCCCGCCTCGCCAACCAGTTCCAGGTCATCGAAGGCCAGTAGAAAGGCCCCTAGTCCGCTGCGTACCACGGCGTGGTCATCAACGAGCATTACGCGAATGTGGGTTTTCTCGTTCATAGGTCTTCCTCCTTGAATTGCAGACAGACAGGCAGGCAGGGAGTAAGGATTAGGGAGTAGGAAGTAAGGGACTTTGCTGAGCAAAGTGAATCTTCCTCACACTTCGTCATCCTCTACTTCTCGCTCCATACGACCGTCACCTCCGTCCCGCGCCCAATCTCGCTTTCGACCGTCAGTGTGGCGCCAATGGTCTCGGCCCGCTCATGCATGATGCCCAGCCCCAGGCTCTCCAGCGGCACACTGCCGGAATCGAAGCCACGTCCGTCGTCGCCGATGCATAATTCCACCGACTTCGGCTCGCAGCGAAGGCTCACCGTCGCCTGGCTGGCCTTGGCGTGTTTGGCCACGTTGTTCAGCGCCTCCTGGGCGATGCGGTACAGCGCCACTTTCACGTCGGGCGGTAGGGAGCGCTCTCCCTCCACCTCCACGACGACCGGCACCCGCGCCCGTCCGGTGGTGGCCTCGGCCAGTTGACGCAGCAGGTCACCCAACTCCGCCTCGATCAGGGCAGACGGTCGGAGTTCCAGCAGCAACGTGCGCATCTCCGCCAGCGCCCCCCGGGTCAACTGGCGCACTTCCTCCAGACGGTGCCGTCCGACATCTGGGTCCCGCTCCCACAGACGGGGCAGCACCTCGGCAATGAGACTGGCCGAAAAGAGGGTTTGGGTGACGGCGTCGTGCAGGTCGCGGGCCAACCGCTGGCGTTCCTCCACAACTGCCAACTCCTGCGCCTGTTCGTACAGTTGGGAGGAACGCC